>Ga0224503_10000043_pt1 | contig 33283 bp, 25 predicted proteins | sample SF_Oct11_sed_USG_2_FD_169106 | JGI IMG/M metagenome (GOLD analysis project Ga0224503, IMG submission 169106) | Sediment microbial communities from San Francisco Bay, California, United States - SF_Oct11_sed_USGS_21 | ecosystem: Environmental > Aquatic > Marine > Sediment | place: USA...
TTCGTCGCGGGCGAGGGCTTCATCCAGCCGGCTCGAGATCAATGCAAGGTTTTGGCTCATCGCGAGGTCGAGCCAGGCCTGTTCACTCGCCGGGTCGGGGTTCCTTAGCGGGAGGTTTTCAGCAGGTGCCGCGAGGTCCCTGACGAAGGAACCGGTGATTTCGCTGAGCAGGTAACGCGCGGTCGCGAGGGAGCGCTTGGCGGCGATCTCGTTCGCGACCGACTGGTCGTAGGCGGCCTGGGATTCCTGGACATCCGTGATCGCGATGAGCCCGACTTCGAAACGTTGCTTGGCTTGCTCGAGCTGGCGCGCAATTGCATTGCGGTCGGCGTGGATGGCGAGCAGGCGGTCTTCGGCACCCAACACGTTGAAATAGGCCTCGGTCACCCTGACGACGAGGTCCTGCTGCGCGGCTTCACGATCAGCCTCGGCCCGCGCCACGACCTTGTCGGCCTGCCGGAGGCCTACGATCTGGTCCCAGCGAAACAGCGTCTGCCGGAGATTGAACTGCCAGCGTGTCGTCTCGTCCTCGACTTCGGTCTGAAATCCGAACGGCACGACCACGAAATTGCCCGATCCCTCAGGCTGTTCCACAACCGTGTTCTGCACGCCCGAACCCGACGTTTCCGTCTTTGTCCAATCGGCGCCGAAGCCGATCTGAGGCAGCAGCACCCCGCGCGCCTGCGGCTCCGCTTCGAGCGCGGCAAGCCGGCGCGCTTCGGCTTCGTGAATGCGCGGGTCGCTCTGCAATGCCTGCTGGTAGATTTCGAGCAGCGTGGCGGCCTGGCCGGGCGACGATGCTGCGAAAATAGCGGTAGCTAACAGTAATGCCTTGAAAGTCCGAGGGTTTTTCATACTTTTGTATTCCACGAGGTCCGGGGGCAGGGGACTAAATCCAAGTGTTATAGTTTACTATATCACTAAACCAGTTGCGAGAATCAACGTTTTCTACGCTGTCCGACGCCTTCAGGGATGCGAAGTTCGCCCGAATGGTACATCGTTATTGCTACAACATAGATGCAGCTTACGCCCAAGTGGTTTCGTTCGAGCACAAAAAGTTGCCTATTTCAGAACACGAATTGCGGTGGCAACGTACCATGAACGAGGGGGCCGAGAGTCGTTTCGAACAGGTTTTCGCTTCTCCATTCGCTGTCACCGGTACGGCGAACGAGACGGGCTTCCATAACCGGGGGCGATCCGACAACCACGAAGAGGCGACCGCCCGGCCTCAGGGCGTCAGCGAAGCGGGGATCGAACGTCTCGATCGAACCGGTCACTGCAATGGCGTCATAACGATCGTCCGTCAATTCACGGGTTGCGTCCATGGTCCGAAATTCGACGTTTTCCATGCCGATATTTGCAAGCTTGCGCGCCGCGCTGCGGACGAAATCCTCGTGGATGTCCACGCTCGTCAAGGTTCCAGACAGTTTCGCAAGGCAGGCCGTGAGGAAACCGCTGCCGGTGCCGATTTCCAGCACGTGCGCGTTCCTGTCGAGTTCGAGCGCCTGCAAAACGCGGCCTTCCACCGTCGGCGTCATCATGAACTCACCGTGACCGAGCGGGATTTCCGTGTCCGCGAATGCCAGGGACTCGTAAGGCCCTGGCACGAATTCCTCGCGCGGTACGGCGGACAAAACCTCGAGAACGGCCGGATTCAGCACTGTCCAGGCGCGAACCTGCTGGGCAATCATCTGTTGTCGTGCGAAATCGATGTTCATAATTCAGTCGTTTCCAGGAATCCCTGTGTCTTTCAAACCACTGTCGCTTGCCGGTACTCGCATCTACAGCCGCCGAATTATGGTGAATCAAGGCAGTCGGCCTCAGCCACTGGGATATGCTTACTGATGCCTTATCTTACGGCGCTTTCAAGCTCGAAGTCTCGCCTGCGGCGATGACCTTCGAGCGGATAATAATAACAAATGATAGATGAGCGGCATCACATCCGGCACAAGCTGACTGCGCTTGCAGAGGCGCCCCCGAGCCCCGATATTGGCGCCTGAATGGACTCGATGATTCTAATTGTAATCGCGTTGTCGCTGCTATTGGCGGCGGTGATCATCACGGCCGTTATCGCCATGGTCGCCAGACGCCGCCTGCAAATGCGGGTGCGGAGACTGAGTGAGGAGATGGTCGCGGTATCGGCCGATGCCTCGGTCGGTCACAGGCTTGACGTTGGCGAGCACCGCGATACGGCAGACCTCGCGCTCACCATTAATAAACTGTTCGATGCGGTCAGCGAGCGCGATCAGAAGATCCAGGGCCGCGACCGGCTGTTCCGGGATTTCGCGCGCACGCTGCCCGAGATTGTCCTGATTCATGACGAGAAGATTCTGCTGGCCAATGACTCGGCAGCGGCGCTGATCGGGCTGGAACCGGCTCAGCTGGTCGGCCGGGACGTCGTCGATCTCGTCAAACCCGCGTACCGCGCACTGTTCCGCAAGTCCGTGACGCGCCGCCTGGATGGGCAGGATGTGCCGCAGCGGCTCGAGATCCAGCTGATCAACGGCGCGCGGGCCGGGCTCTGGGTCGAGGCGCAGAGTTCATCAATCGAATTTCACGGGCGTCCGGCAATCCTGACGGTGGCACGTGACGTGAGTCACCGCAAGAGCCTCGAGGTTTCGCTGTCGCGCAGCAAGCGGCAGGCGCAATACACGCTGGAGTCGGTTGGCGAAGGCATCATCACCACGGACAACGACGGCCACATCGACTACATGAATCGTGCGGCGGAGACGCTGATCGGCACCAGCCGGGACGATGCCGCCGGGCACAGGATCGGAGAGTTATTCACGCTCGTTGACGATACCGACCGGCGCCCGCTGGGAGATCCGGTCGATCGGTGCCTCGGGATGCGCCGCCGCGTGAACATGGGACGACGGGCAGTCATGGTGACCCAGGACGGCGAGCAGGAGCACTCGGTCGAGCTATCGGCGTCGCCCATCCGCGGTCCGAGCGATAGCATCTCCGGGGCTGTCGTCGTTTTCCATGACGTCGGCGAGCTGCGAGGCCTCACCCGCAAGATGAGCTACCAGGCCACTCACGATCCACTGACGGGCCTGGTCAACCGCCGCGAATTCGAGCGCCGCCTCGACGAGGCAATGGATTCAGCGCACGCGGAGGAGGCCGTGCACATGCTGTTCTACATGGATCTCGATCGCTTCAAGGCAGTCAACGACAGCTGTGGTCATATCGCCGGGGACAACATGCTCCGCGAAGTCGCAACGCTCATAAAGGACCAGGTGCGGGATTCGGACTTCGTCGGGCGCCTCGGTGGCGACGAATTCGGCGCGTTGCTCATCGGCTGCCCGATCGACAAGGCGCGGCAGATCGCGACGGATATCTGCAACGCGGTTGCCGACTATCGTTTCGTATGGAAAGACAAGATTTTCAATATCGGCATATCGATCGGCCTGGTCGAAATCAGTCACATAAGCGGCACCGTCCAGGACGTGATGAGTGCTGCGGACTCGGCTTGCTACGTCGCCAAGCAGGAAGGTCGTGGCAAAGTACATATCTACTCGGCGCGGGACGAAGCGGTCGCGCGGGAGCGCGGCGATATTCGCTGGCTGCGGGAACTGCAGACGGCGCTGCACGAGGACAACTTTGAGCTCGCCATTCAGCCAATCATCGCCATGAGCCGCGAGGCGGACTCCGGGCCGGCCGTCGAGGTCCTTATCAGGCTGCCAGGTCGCGGCAGCGATTCCGATACGGCAGACTTCCTGCGTCCTGCGCAGCGATATCAGCTCATGCCGCAGATCGATCGCTGGGTCGTCAACGCGACACTGAACGCGATCTCCAGCGGCGAACTGAAAATCGCCGGCCACCGCAGCTGCGCCATAAATCTGTCCGGCCAGACCATCGCTGACGACGCGTTCCTCGGATTCGTCGTCGATTCGCTCGATCGAACCGGAGTGGCGCCATCGATGATCTGTTTCGAGGTTACCGAGCGAGCAATTCTCGACAACGTAAAGCAGTCGCAGCGCTTCATAGAAGTGCTCCACGGGATCGGCTGCGAGTTTTCGCTCGACGATTTCGGCAGCGGCATGGGTTCTTTCTCCAGCCTGAAGCACCTGCCGATCGATTACCTCAAGATCGACGGCAAGTACACGCATAATGTGCAGACCGACGAAGTGAACCAGGAGATGGTGGCGGCCATGATCAAACTCGCCCGCACCATGGAATTTCGTGTCGTTGCGGAGCAGGTCGAGCGGCAGGAGGATTTCGACTGGCTGCGAGACGTGGGCGTCGATTACGTGCAGGGCTATTTCGTCGACCGGCCCGTCAACCTGGGCTCGACGGCCACGGCCACGGGCGCGTATCGCGCACTCAATCCGTAGCAGCGCTACTACTACAAGAAAGGCCGCCCGGCGGGCGCCGGGCGGCCTCCTGTTTCAGCGATTACTGCCGATCAGACGAGCAGCGGAACCATCAGCAGTGCGACGATGTTGATGATCTTGATCAGGGGGTTGATGGCAGGGCCCGCCGTATCCTTGTACGGATCGCCCACGGTGTCGCCGGTCACGGCTGCCTTGTGAGCGTCCGAGCCCTTGCCACCGCAATTGCCGTCTTCGATGTACTTCTTGGCGTTGTCCCAGGCGCCGCCGCCTGCTGTCATCGAGATAGCGACGAACAGGCCGGTAACGATCGTGCCGAGGAGCAGGCCACCGAGTGCCTCAACGCCGAGGGTGAAGCCAACGATCAGCGGCACAGCGATCGGCAGCAGAGACGGTACAATCATCTCCCTGATCGCAGCCTTGGTCAGCAGGTCAACCGCCCGACTGTAGTCGGGCTTGCCGGTGCCTTCCATGATGCCTTCGATCTCGCGGAACTGGCGGCGAACTTCTTCAACCACCGCGCCAGCGGCGCGGCCTACGGCTTCCATCGCCATGGCGCCGAACAGGTACGGCACGAGACCGCCAATGAACAGGCCGATGATGACGCGGTAGTCGTTGAGCAGGAACGTGACGTCCTTGCCGGCAGTTGCCAGTGCATTGTTGTAGTCCGCGAACAAGACCAGTGCGGCGAGGCCGGCAGAACCGATGGCGTAACCCTTGGTTACAGCCTTCGTCGTGTTGCCGACAGCGTCGAGCTGGTCCGTAATCTTCCGCACCTCAGGAGGAAGCTCGGCCATCTCGGCAACGCCACCGGCGTTGTCCGTGATCGGGCCAAATGCATCGAGAGCAACGACAACGCCCGTCATCGACAGCATCGTCGTAGCAGCGATGGCGATGTTGTACAGACCGCCCATCGCAACACCCTCTGGAGCCAGCTGGAAAGCGCCCCAGATGCTGGCGCACACAGCCAGAACCGGCAGAGCCGTCGCTTTCATTGAGATGCCGAGGCCAGCGATGATGTTGGTGGCATCACCCGTGAGCGATGCATTGGCGATCGTCCTGACCGGCTTGAAATCCGTGCCCGTGTAGTACTCGGTGATAACAACCATGGCAGCGGTTAGCGCCAGGCCGATCAGCGCGGAGTAGAAGATGTTCATCGCAGCGCCCGTGCTACCCATCATCAGGTCGGTAATGAAGTAGAACGCGATTGCCGCAAGAATTCCGGCAACGATCATGCCCTTGTACAGGGCGCCCATGACCTTGCCACCGTCCGAGGTCTTGACGAAGAACGTGCCGATGATCGACGCGATGATCGAAACCGCACCCAGAACCAGCGGATACAAAACGGCCTCGATGCCATAGGAATCGACGACCAGGCTGCCGAGCAGCATCGTGGCGATAATCGTTACCGCGTAGGTCTCGAACAGGTCGGCTGCCATACCGGCACAGTCACCCACGTTGTCACCCACGTTGTCGGCGATTACGCCGGGGTTACGGGGGTCATCTTCCGGGATACCGGCTTCGACCTTACCGACCAGGTCGGCGCCAACGTCCGCACCCTTGGTGAAGATGCCGCCACCGAGTCGCGCGAAGATCGAGATCAGCGAGCCACCGAACGCAAGCCCAACCAGCGCGTGGATGGCGTGATCGACGGTCGAGCCCATCTTCATCAAGATCATGTAGTAGCCAGCGACACCCAGGAGACCGAGGCCAACCACGAGCATGCCCGTGATGGCGCCACCCTTGAAGGCGACGTTCAGTGCCGGGTTAACACCCTTGGTGGCAGCTTGTGCCGTCCGTGTGTTGGCGCGTACCGACACGAACATGCCGATGTAACCGGCAAGGGCAGAGAAGACAGCGCCGATCACGAAACCGATCGCCGTCGCCCAATCAAGCGCGAATCCAAGAACAACTGCAAGCACGACGCCGACCATACCGATGGTCATGTACTGGCGATCCATGTAGGCCTTAGCGCCTTCCTGAATTGCCGCGCCAATTTCCTGCATACGGCTGTTGCCGGCAGGCTGCTTGAGAATCCACTGTGTAGAGACAATCCCGAACAGGATGGCGAGTACACCAGCACCGATCGAGAGCCACAGGGCCAACTCGTTAGACATCAGATATCTCCTGACTTTGTTACTTTGAGATCAAACGCATTCGGCGGCGCCAGCCCCCAGGGCGAGCGCAAGGAAGCGTTCGATTGTGAAATCCCCCAAAAAGGTTTGTTATTACCGTGTTATTACCGGCTGAACCGGGCGCGCATCATACCACAAATTTTTTGCCTAGCCGCGGCTTTACTGCCTTGGACTTTAGTCGTGCGGTTTTCGGTAAACCATTGATATATGGAGGATAATCTTCGCCCTTGATCAGTGGTTCGAGGTAGCGTCGAGCGGCGGGCGTGATGCCGAAGCCGTCGCTGCTGATGTAGCGCCTGGGTAACATCTTTTCCTTGTTGGCAATGCGGCCCAGCGGCGCCGACTCGATCGTCCAGCGATACGGCTTGTCCGAGACCCGCTTGATGACGGGCAAGACCGCGGTCTTGCCCTGCAGGGCGAATTCTACGGCCGCCTTGCCGACGGCGTAGGCCTGCTTCACGTCGGTATCCGACGCGATATGGCGTGCCGAACGCTGCAGGTAATCGGCAATGGCGTAGTGATACTTGTAGCCGAGGTTTTCCCGCACCATGTTTGCGACTACCGGCGCCACGCCGCCGAGCTGTGCGTGCCCGAACGCATCACGGGTGCCAGCTTCGGCCAGGAACTTGCCGTTGGCGAAGCGAGCGCCCTCGCTGACGACGATGACACAGTAGCTGTAATCGTTTACGCACTGGCGAACCTTCTTCAGGAACCCGCGTTTCTTGAACGGAATTTCCGGGAACAGGATGATGTGAGGCGCGTCGCCTGGCTTCTTGCCCGCAAGTCCGCCTGCTGCGGCGATCCAGCCCGCATGGCGACCCATGACCTCGAGAATGAACACCTTGGTCGAGGTCTTCGCCATCGACAGTACGTCAAGCGCCGCTTCCTGCGTCGATACGGCCACGTACTTGGCTACTGAGCCGAATCCCGGGCAGTTATCGGTCACCGGCAGATCGTTGTCGACGGTCTTCGGGATGCCCAGGCACTGCACCGGGAAGCCCATCTTCCTCGAGATCTGGGAAACCTTGAGGGCGGTGTCCATCGAGTCGTTGCCGCCGTTGTAAAAGAAGTAGCCTATGTCGTGTGCCTGGAACACCTGGATCAGGCGTTCGTATTCCGCCCGGTTCTCCTCGATGCCCTTCAGCTTGTAACGCGCGGAGCCGAATGCACCGCCGGGCGTGTGACGCAGTGCGGCGATCGTGCTGGCGCGCTCCTTGCCGGTATCGATCATGTCCTCGGTGAGCGCCCCGATGATGCCGTTCCGTCCCGCATAGACGTTGGCGATTTGCGCGCGATGTTTTCGGGCGGTTTCGATAACACCGCAGGCCGTGGCGTTAATTACGGCGGTGACGCCACCGGACTGGGCATAGAACGCGTTTCTTCCGGGCATGCTTTGGACACCTCTGGCTTAGGGTCGGGAGGCGCATCAGCATAGCGGAAACGAAAGTCCGTATCACGAGAGCCCGTTTCCCCCGGATGCCTTCTTTAGTCGAATTGACCTTGCAGGCCTTTGGCGGTAGCGTCTCTGAGCGGTCAGGGCATCTGCCTGATTACCCTCATTGAATCGTATCGGAAAAGAAAAATGCGAATTGTTCTGCTGGGCGCACCGGGGTCGGGGAAAGGTACGCAGGCCAAGAGACTGGAAGCCGACAGGGGTATTCCGCAAATATCGACGGGCGACATGCTGCGTGAGGCCGTCGCTGCCGGCACGCGTTTCGGCGCGCAGGCGAAAGAAACCATGTTGGCCGGTCAGCTCGTTTCCGACGACATCGTGCTGGGCATACTCAGCGAGCGACTTACCAGGGCGGACGCGGCCGACGGCTTCATACTCGACGGTTTCCCGCGCACCAGGCAGCAGGCGGCCGACCTCGAGGAATTGCTCGACGAACTGGGCGTTCCGCTGGACGCGGCCGTGCTCATGGATGTCGAATTCGACAGCCTCATGAAACGCCTGACCGGCCGCCGGACCTGCTCGGTGACGGGGAAGCTCCTCAATATCTACTTCTCGCCCCAGGAAGAGATCGACGAATGCCTGAACGCAGGCGGCAAGCTCATACAGCGCGAAGATGACAACGCGGAGACCATCGGCAGCCGCCTGGACGTATACAGGGAGCAAACAGAGCCGGTAGTCGACTATTACCGCGAGCGCGGCAAGCTCAGGACGATCGATGCGGAAGGCGCGATCGACGAGATCTACGAGAGGCTCAGGCAGGCGCTATAGCAGCCGCAGCAACTGTTCGCCGATCAGGTCTCTCCGCCAGCCGAGGAAGACCCGGGAATCCGTCCTGCCCGACTGGATCACGGCCGACAGTTCCTTGCGGGGTGCAACCAGTTCCGGGCTGATTCCGAGCTCGCCCGCGCACCCGGATACCGCCGACTGCATGCTCTTCAGCAGTTTCTTTTGCTTTTCGTTCGGAGCCGGAGGCGGCTGGTATTCGTGGTTGTCGTCGGCGGAGCGAGCCACGATAGCCAGCAACTCTTCGCTCGCCCTGTTCACAAGCTTCGGGGGCAGGCCGTCGATGCGCCGGAGGTCGGCCAGCGTATCCGGCAGATTGTACGCGATATCAAGCAGTGCGCTGTCCCGCAGTATCCACTGCCGCGGGCGGTTTTTGCGCGCGGCCTCGGCTTCCCGCCACACTGCGAGGCGTTCCGCCGCCGACCGTCGTCGCCCGCGGAAGTTCCGCGCGCCCTTGAGCCGCTGCACGGCCTGAGATTGGTCGAACGCGTACAGCGACTCGTCCAGGAGCAATGCCGAATCCTGTTCCGCCCAGGACATCCTGCCGGCTTTTTCAAGGCGTTCGCCGAGTCGGTCGTAAGCCGGCAGCAGGTACTCGACGTCCTCCACGGCGTAATGCAACAGCGCATCGGCAAGCGGACGCCTGGACCAGTCCGCTCGCGTGTGGGACTTCGGAATATCGACATCGAACAGTTGCTTGACGAGGCCCGCGTAGCCGATCTGGGGCTGCATGCCGAGTAGCGCTGCCGCGATTTGCGTATCGAACAGCTTCGCCGGCATGGCGCCGGAAGACTGAAAAATCACCTCGATGTCCTGGCGTGCCGAATGGACGACCCAGGTCTTCCTGAACGTCTCGTCCCAGAACTCCTGCATTGGATTTCCTGCCAGCGGGTCGATGCAGTAAACCCGGTCCCGGGCTGCAACCTGCACCAGGCAAAGCTGAGCAAAGAACGTCTTCTCACGCATGAACTCCGTATCGACCCCGAGGAGTGGATAATCGTGGAGTTCGGATGTGATCGAGTCGGGTTTGCTGACGAACGTGAACGCAGTCATTGATGGCCGCAGGCGTGGACTTCGGATCGGCAGATTAACATGCGATGATTGCCTCATCGACGAGATTCGTGCTTACGCCGTGCAGGCATTCATAAAAACGCTGTTCGAGATCCTGATCATACGCAAGGGCCCGGACGAGATTCCGCATTCCTGGTTGCTGCTGAAGGTGGCCACCGCGATGTGGTTTCTGCCGTTGTTCATTGCGGCGGTGGTTGTGCCCGGGTTCGGCGGCGCGGCTGTCGCCGTTTCGGTGGCGGGCTGGGCATTGAGCCTTGCTTGCTACGCATCGATCATCGTACTGGCCGGATTTGGCAGCCGGCTGCTGCAGTCACTCACCGCCATCATCGGCTGCGGCGCGATCATCTTTTTCGCCCAGGTCGGCGGGCTTGTCACATTGTCGCTACTGGTCGGTGCAGCGCTCGCGCAAATCATCGTTTACCTGTTGTTGTTCTGGTCGATCCACGTAAAGGGGCACATCATCTCTCGCGCGATCGACCGTGACTGGTATGTGGGCCTGATCATTGCAATTGCCGTATTCCTTTTACAGTATGCGTTTTCGACGGCAGTTTCCCCCGCATCCTGAGTTCCTGCATGCATATACACATTCTCGGCATCTGTGGCACCTTCATGGGCGGCATTGCGGCGTTGGCCAAGGCCGCTGGCCACGAAGTATCCGGTTGCGATGCCGGCGTCTACCCGCCGATGAGTACGCAGCTGAAGAAGCTCGGCATCGACATCCACGAGGGTTTCGACGCCGACCAGCTGAGGTCGCCGCCGGACTGCGTTGTCGTTGGCAACGTGGTCAGCCGCGGATTCGATGTCGTCGAGGCCATGCTCGATCGCGACATCCCGTACCAGTCGGGACCGCAGTGGCTTGCGGAGCACGTTTTGCGGAAGCAACACGTTTTCGCCGTGGCCGGCACCCACGGCAAGACGACGACGGCGAGCCTGCTGGCCTGGATACTCGAAGATGCGGGCAAGCAGCCTGGATTCCTGATAGGTGGTGTGCCCGCCAACTTCGGCGTGTCGGCGCGTTACGGCAGCGGTGACTGCTTTGTCGTGGAGGCCGACGAGTACGACACGGCGTTCTTCGACAAGCGGGCCAAGTTTGTGCATTACCGGCCGCGTACGGTGATTCTCAACAATCTCGAATACGACCACGCCGATATTTACAGGGATCTCGACGCCATACTGTGGCAGTTCCATCAGTTGCTGCGCACCGTACCGTCGTCGGGTCGCATCGTCATGAACGCGGCCGACGGAAACCTGGCGCGGCTCGTGGAGATGGGCTGCTGGACGCCGCGCGAAACGTTTTCCCTGGAGGAGGGCGCCGAGTGGCGCGCCGAGTTCGTCGACGCAACCGAGCGCCATATTCGCATGCGGGACCCGCGGGGCCGGTCGGCGGAGTCGCGATGGCAGCTCGGCGGTTCGCATAACCTCGAAAATGCGATGGCCGCTGTTGCCGCCGCGCGCTCGGTTGGGGTCGAACTCGAGCAAGCGGTCGAAGCACTGTCGCGATTCGAGGGCGTAAAGCGGCGCATGGAGCGCACGGCAACCGTCGGCGACATCGCGATCTACGACGATTTTGCACATCACCCCACCGCAATCCGGCGCACGATCGCAGCCATGAAGCGGCGTTATCCGGGCAACCGGCTGGTCGTCGCGATCGAACCGCGATCCAATACGATGAAACTCGGCGTACACAATCGCGAACTCGCCGATTCCCTTGAACATGCCGACCTGGTCTGGATGTATCGTCCTGATGAGATGGACGAGGATTTCGATGCGACGCTTGAGCCGTTGGGAAAGAAATTGCGCGTTTTCCGCGACTACGATGAACTCGCCAGCGACATGTCGACGCGGGTGCTCGCCGGTGACCAGGTCGTTTTCATGAGCAACGGGGGGTTCGGCGGCGCGCGGCAGACGCTCACCGCCGTCCTGCAGCGCACGCGCACCGCCTGACGAACGCCCGGTAAGCACCAACGCGACTCCCGACGACTCCCCCTGTTTCGTGCGCGACGCAGCAGGCGCCCGGGTCGTTTGTCTCCCTCATGGCGCACTAGAGTCTGCCGCGTCGGGGAGGCAGGAGTCAGGAGATGTTCGCCGGCTGCGGGTCGCGGAACTATACTTGGGGTGTCTTTGTTTCCCGGTCTGCGTCGTGCGTGTACCTCTATTTCCCCTGAGTACGGTGTTATTTCCCGGCGGACCGCTGCCGCTCAGGATTTTCGAGGCGCGGTACGTGGACATGATCGGACGCTGCATGAAAGACGACAGCCCGTTCGGTGTCGTGTTGATTCGCGAGGGTGACGAAGTCGGGCTGGCCAGGACCTACGATATTGGCACACTGGCGCGGATCGTCGACTGGTATCAGGGCAGCGATGGCCTGCTCGGCGTAACAGCCCGGGGCGAGCAGCGCTTTCGCCTGCTGTCGGCGTTTCGCGAAGCAGACGGACTCAACATTGGCGAAATCGAGGTACTGCCGGAAGAGAGCGAAGTACCGTTGCCCGAGGAGTATCAGCCGATGGCGGCGATCCTGTCCGGGGTCCTCGACGACCTGGGGCGCCTGTACGAGGACCTGGATCGACGGCTCGACGACGCAGGCTGGGTAACCAACCGTTTCGTCGAGATTTTGCCCATCGACCTCGAGGAAAAGCAGCAGTGCCTCGAGCAGTTGGACCCGGCGCAACGCCTGCGGCTCGTGCAGAAAGTCCTGAAGCACGTGCGCGGCCCGCTTGGCGCGGCCTGAGCTTCTATAGCGTCCCGAACACCTTGCGCGCGGCGCCGAGCGTCTGTTCGATCTCGCTCTCGCCGTGGGCCGCCGATACGAAACCGGCCTCGAAAGCCGACGGCGCCAGGTAGACGCCTTCGTCCAGCATGCCGTGGAAGAACGCCCTGAATCGCTCGATATCGGCTGCTGCGACCTGCGCAAAACTGCGCACCGGGCCTGAGTCCGTGAACACGAAACCGAACATCCCGCCCCGCTGCTCGACAGACAGTGCAATACCGGCATCGGCCGCCGCGGCAGCGAGGCCGTCGGTCAGCTGCTTGGTTCGCTCGCCAAGCTGCTCGTAAAAGCCCGCTGCGTCGATGAGTTCCAGCGTCGCCAGTCCGGCTGCCATCGCGACCGGGTTGCCGGACAGTGTTCCGGCCTGGTAGACCGGGCCGTCGGGCGCGATGTCCGCCATGACGTCGGCACGGCCACCGAACGCGGCGGCCGGCATACCGCCTCCCACAACCTTGCCCAGCGTTGTGAGATCGGGTTCGATGCCGAACAAAGCCTGCGCGCCGCCCTTGGCGACGCGAAACCCGGTCATGACTTCATCGAAGATCAGTACGGCGCCGCTGTTGCTGCAGGCGTCTCGCAATGTTTCGAGAAATCCGGGGGCGGGCGGCACCATGTTCATATTGCCCGCGATGGGCTCGACGATGACGCATGCGATGTCGGCGCCGAGTTCGTCGAACGCCTTGCCGATGGCATCGGCATCGTTGAAAGGCAAGGTGATCGTATGGGCAGCGAGTTCGGCGGGCACCCCGGGAGAACTGGGAACGCCCAGCGTTAGCGCGCCCGAGCCGGCCTTTATCAGCAGCGAATCCGAATGGCCGTGATAACAGCCCTCGAACTTGACGATCTTGTCACGGCCGGTGTGTCCGCGGGCGAGGCGTATCGCACTCATCGTCGCTTCGGTGCCCGAGCTCACCATGCGCAGGCGCTCGATCGATGGCATGAGCTCGGTGATCTTCGTGGCAATCCGGGTTTCGAGTACGCAGGGAGCGCCAAAGCTCAAGCCGCGCTGCGCGGTTTCGATAACGGCCTCGAGCACCGCCGGGTGCGCGTGACCCAGAATCATCGGCCCCCACGAGCCGACGTAATCGATAAAGCGACGCCCATCTTCTGACTCGACCCAGGCACCGCTTGCGCTCCTGAAGAAGATCGGCTCCCCGCCGACGCCTGCGAACGCGCGTACCGGCGAATTGACTCCACCCGCAATAACCTCGCGGGCATCTGCATACAAACTCATTCGATTCCTCTCAGCTCGTGCATTTGCAAAATTCTTACGCCGCGTTGCTCCAGCAGTTGCGGCAGACCGTCCTCGCCGACCAGGTGCAAAGCACCGACGACGACCAGGTAATCCTCTCCTTGCTGCAGCAATTCGTCGATCGTGTCCACCCAAAGCCGGTTGCGGTTTGCCACGATTGTGTCGTAAAGCTCCGGGTACCCCGAGACATCCTCGAGCAAGGTCTGTTCGAGGTAGTCAATGTCACCCGAACGCCAGGCCAAAATCAAATCGTCCATGATCTCGCGAATTGTGGCGCTCTCGGTGAGGGTCTGCATCAGGAGCTCTCGCTGCGCGTCAAGCGAGAGCCCGTCGAGATAGGCCAGCTGCTGTTCCACGGACTCGAACCCCAGAATCGCCTTGCCGTCTCTTGTCGCCTTCTGCAACAGGTGCATTTCGACGCCGTAGGACGGGTTGAAGCCAATGCGGGCGAGAGCCAGCTGCTCGATAGTAATTGCCGCGAACCAGGGTTCGGTGCGCTCCAGCATCTCGAGCGGTATGTCCAGTTCGGTCGCCACAGTCATCGCCTCCGCGTAGAGATCGTCACCCATGACGTCGCGCAGCGAGGTCCCATCGTCCAGCATCCCCAGCCGATTGATAGTCGATTGCATCAACAGGGGATCGAGATCGTCCATGTCGAGTTCCATGTACAGCGTCTCTGCATCGTCATAGACGTTGTCGATTACCTGCGGCAGCGGATGATCCTGCGCCCGCAGCAGGTGGACTGAACCGAGGAGGTAGACACGATTGCTGGTTCCCTCGGCCATCCACATCGTGACCGGGTGGCCTGCGGAGTCGGCCAGCGCAAGCGCCGGCAGTAGCCACAGCAAGGCGAGTGCAAATCGCCTAGCCACTTTTCACCCAGATCAGTTCGGCACTGACGCTGCCGTCCGACCGTAGCTCGATGCATCGATAGGCCGGGGGGCTGTCGTCGACCGCGAAATCGTCGACACGTGGCAGGAACTGGCGACACGTAGAGGGCGTGGCAATGAGACGAACACCCTCGTGCCCGGCGTCATAATCCTGGTGCACATGACCGAAAATTGCGACCCGGACACGGCCCGCCGACGCCGCTCGCGCGAGAAATTCATCGCCGTTGTCGAGGCCAACGGAATCGAGCCATTTGCTGTGCATCGGCACGGGTGGATGGTGCAGGCAGATCATGACGTGTTCGGCGCTGCTCGCCGCGATCGTTTCCTCCATGCGGCGCAGTTCCCTTTCCGCGATCTTGCCTCCCGCGCGGCCCGCACTGCAGCTGTCGATACCGACGATCAACCAGTTGCCGGCAGCCAGGGAATCGCAATAGGAGAATGGCGGGTCCGGCAACACGTCGCGCATCAGGTTCCGAACGTCGTGGTTCCCCGGCACGCAAAAGACCGGCAGGTTGAGCGCCGACAGGAGGTCGCGGCAATGGGCGTAGGCGTCTGCCGAGTCATCCTGGATGACGTCGCCGGTCAGGGCGATAAGATCTGCAGCGAAGTCGCCCTGGCGATAATGTTCGATTACCGATTGCAGCGTGTCGTAGGTAACGGCCCCTCGCAGGGAGCCATTCCTGTCGGCAAAGAGATGCGGGTCCGTCAGATGGAGGACCCGCACAGGATCAGCTGAACCGTGAATGTGCCCCGACCTCAAGCCGTTTCGACGAACTGCATGATAGCGGCAGTCCGAGGTCGCGAGCAATCTGCACGCGGCGGCTAATAACGGTAACTGTCAGGCTTGTACGGACCTTCAATTGGCACGCCGATATAGTTCGCCTGTTCGTCGGAAAGCGGTGTCAGGCGGGCGCCGATTCTACCGAGGTGCAGCCGCGCCACTTTCTCGTCGAGGTGCTTGGGAAGTACGTAGACTTCATTTTCGTACTGGTCGCCGTTCTGCCACAGTTCGATCTGTGCCAGCACCTGGTTGGTGAACGAATTCGACATCACGAAGCTCGGATGGCCTGTTGCACAACCCAGGTTAACGAGGCGGCCTTCAGCAAGCAGGATAATGCGCTTGCCGTCCGGGAAGATCACGTGATCGACCTGTGGCTTGATGTTGTCCCACTCGTGTTTCTTCAGGTACTCGACGTCGATCTCATTGTCAAAATGCCCGATGTTGCAGAGGATCGCTTCGTTCTTCATACGCTCCATGTGCTCGCCGGTAACGACGTGGTAGTTGCCGGTTGCGGTCACGACGATGTCCACCTGGTCGCAAACCTCGTCGAAGCGGACTACGCGGTACCCTTCCATCGAAGCCTGCAGAGCACAGATCGGGTCAATCTCGGTTATCCATACCGTGGCGCCCAGCCCGCGCAGCGACTGTGCGGAACCCTTGCCGACATCGCCGAATCCACATACGACGGCAATCTTGCCGGCGATCATTACGTCGGTGGCCCGCTTGATGCCGTCGACCAGCGACTCGCGGCAGCCGTACAGGTTATCGAACTTGGATTTCGTCACGGAGTCATTGACGTTGAAAGCGGGACAGCCAAGGCTGCCTTCCTTCATCATCTCGTAGAGACGGTGCACGCCAGTGGTCGTCTCTTCCGACAGCCCCTTCACCCCTTTCAGAATGTCCGGGTACTTGTCGTGAATGACGAGCGTCAGGTCCCCGCCGTCATCGAGCAGCATGTTGGGGCGCCAGCCGTCGGGACCATGGATCGTCTGTTCGACGCACCACCAGTACTCCTCTTCGGTTTCACCCTTCCAGGCGAAAACGGGAACGCCCGAGGCCGCGACGGCCGCAGCTGCGTGATCCTGGGTCGAGAATATGTTGCAGGAAGACCAGCGGATCTCCGCGCCGAGCGCTTGCAGTGTTTCGATCAGGACCGCCGTCTGGATCGTCATATGCAGGCAGCCGGCGATCCGCGCACCCTTCAGCGGCTGCTGTTCGGCGTACTCCTCGCGGAGCGCCATCAATCCGGGCATTTCCGTTTCCGCAATCGCGATTTCCTTACGCCCCCAGTCGGCGAGCGTGACGTCCTTGACCTTGTAGTCGGGTGTCTGAATAGCAACGGGTTCGCTGCTCATGGTGATCTCCTGTTAAATGTTTGTCAGGCCGCCGCGGCGCCCTTGAGCGCCTCGGCCTTGTCCGTTTTCTCCCACGGAGCATCGATATCTTCGCGGCCGAAATGGCCATACGCCGCCGTGGCCTTGTAGATGGGGCGAACGAGGCCCAGCATCTTCAGGATGCCGTACGGCCTCAGGTCGAAATGCTCGCGGATCAAATCCGTCAGGCGCGTGTCGGAAATATTGCCGGTGCCGAACGTGAATACGCTGATGGAGGTCGGTTCGGCGACGCCAATCGCATACGATACCTGTACCTCGCAGCGATCGGCGAGGCCGGCCGCGACGATATTCTTTGCAACGTATCGCGCCGCATAGGCCGCCGATCGGTCGACCTTCGACGGGTCTTTGCCAGAGAAGGCTCCGCCGCCGTGACGAGCCATTCCGCCATAGGTATCGACGATGATCTTGCGGCCGGTGAGGCCGGCGTCGCCCATCGGGCCGCCGATCTCGAAACGGCCGGTGGGATTGATGTGGAACTTGGTGTCCTTGCCGATCCATTCCGACGGCAGTACGGGCTTTATGATTTCGTCCATGACGCCTTCCCGGATCTCGCTGTTACTTGCTTCCGGAGCGTGCTGGGTGGACAGCACGACCGCGTCGATCGATACCGGCTTGTTGTCTTCGTACAAGAAAGTCACCTGGCTCTTGGCGTCCGGCCGCAGCCACGGCAGTTTGCCATTCTTGCGAATCTCCGCCTGGCGGCGCACGAGCAGATGAGAGTAGGTAATCGGAGCCGGCATGAGCACGTCGGTCTCGTTGGTTGCGTAACCGAACATCATGCCCTGGTCGCCGGCGCCCTGTTCCTCCGGTGCGCCTCGATCGACACCCTGGGCGATATTGTGTGACTGCTTGCCGATCGCGTTGAGCACGGCACAGGAATGGCCGTCATACCCCATCGAGGAATCCGTATAGCCGATATTGATGATCGTGCCGCGGACGATTTCCTCGAGATCGACCCACGCCGACGTCGTTACCTCGCCAGCGATGATTGCCATCCCCGTCTTGACCAGTGTCTCGCAGGCAACGCGCGCCTTCGGGTCTTCGGCGAGGATTGCGTCGAGAACGGCATCGGAAATCTGGTCGGCAATTTTGTCGGGATGCCCCTCGGAAACGGATTCCGAGGTGAACACGAAGGAGTCACTCATGGGATTTGGTCTTCGGCGATTTTGAAGGGCGGAATTGTACCGCAATGCAAGGCGCTGCGGCCATCCGCGGCATAATTGATGCAATTGGTTACGAATGCGCTGCAATTTGCCCCCGGGGACGGCGGGCACTGCTTGCGGCGCTCGTGAAAAACCCTGAAAATGCGCGGCTCGCGGAACCAAATTTCGCTGCCGATTCATAATAATCGCCGTCAGGCGCAGAAGATCTCGATGTCACAAGAAACCAATCGCGCCGGCCAGCAGGCACGGCGAGACCTTGCGAACGCCATCCGGGCGCTCTCGATGGATGCGGTACAGGCAGCCAACTCCGGGCACCCCGGGGCACCGATGGGCATGGCCGATATCGCGGAGGTGCTCTGGAACGACTACCTGAAGCACAATCCCGCCAATCCGCGCTGGCCGGATCGCGACCGGTTCGTGCTGTCCAACGGTCACGCTTCGATGCTGCTTTACAGCCTGCTGCACCTCACCGGTTACGACGTCAGCATTGACGAACTCCGGAATTTCCGGCAGTTCGGCCAGCGAACGGCCGGTCACCCGGAGTACGAGCCCGAAATGGGTGTGGAGACTACGACCGGCCCCCTTGGCCAGGGCGTCAGCAACGCCGTGGGCATGGCGCTTGCGGAAAAAATGCTCGCCGCCGAATTCAATCGCGACGGCTTTTCGGTGGTCGATCACCGAACCTGGGTGTTCCTCGGTGATGGCTGCCTCATGGAGGGCGTTTCCCACGAAGCATGCTCGCTGGCGGGCACGCTGAAGCTCGGCAAGCTGATCGCCTTCTACGACGACAACGATATCTCCATTGACGGCAACGTCAGCGGCTGGTTCACGGACGATACCCCGGCGCGTTTCGAGAGTTATGGCTGGCAGGTCCTGCGTGACGTGGACGGGCACGATAGCGCGGCGGTCGCCGCTGCCATCGATCAGGCAACCGCGGAAACCGGCAGGCCGTCCCTGATTTGTTGCAAGACGGTGATTGGCTACGGCGCGCCGAACAAGCAGGGTACTGCGTCGACGCACGGGGCACCGCTCGGTGAGGACGAGGTTGCTGCGGCACGCGAGCAACTCGGCTGGAACTATCCGCCGTTCGAAGTTCCGACACCCGTTGCGGCCGCATGGGACGCGCGCGAGCCCGGTGCAGCGACCGAGAAGGCGTGGGCGGAATTACTGGGAGCTTATGCAAGTACGCATCCCGAACTCGCGAGCGAGTTCGGGCGTCGCATCAACGGCGAGTTGCCGCACGACTGGGCCGGCTTTGCCGACGCCGCGATCGCGAAGATCGACGCGGCAGGCGAGGATATGGCGACGCGCAAGGCGTCACTGGTGGCGCTCAATGCTTTCGCCCCCGAACTGCCGGAACTCGCGGGAGGTTCTGCGGACCTGACCGGTTCCAACCTGACGAAGCACGCCGGCTCCAAGGTCATAACGGCCGACGATGCCGGCGGAAATTACATCTACTTCGGCGTGCGCGAATTCGGCATGACCGCGATCTGCAACGGAATGACCCTTCACGGCGGCATCATCCCCTACAGCGGGACGTTCCTCGTGTTTTCCGACTATGCGCGGAATGCGCTGCGCATGGCGGCACTGATGGGGATCCAGCAGATACTCGTTTACACACATGACTCGATCGGGCTCGGCGAAGACGGCCCGACGCACCAGCCGATCGAGCATGTCGCATCGCTGCGGCTGATGCCGAACATGCGCGTCTGGCGTCCCTGCGACACGGTCGAGACCGCGGTGGCATGGCGCGACGCCATCGAGCGCCGTGACGGCCCGACCAGTCTCGTGCTTACCCGACAGGGCGTGCCGCACCAACCGCGCGATGCCGCGCAGATCAGCAACATTGCGCGGGGGGGCTACGTGCTGAGAGATTCGGCCGGCGACCCCGATGCGATACTGATTGCCACAGGATCAGAGGTCGCGCTTGCAGTCGCCGCCGCCGAGCGGCTCGCCGGCGACGGCATCGATGCGCGCGTGGTTTCGATGCCATGCAGCAGCGTATTCGAAAGCCAGGATGCGGAATACAGGGAAGCGGTCTTGCCGGCCGGTGTTTCGGCGCGCGTTGTCGTGGAGGCTGGGGCCACCGGCACCTGGTGGCGCTTTGCGGGGTCCTCCGGCAAGGTCATCGGCATCGATTGCTTCGGCAAATCGGCGCCTGCCGGCGAACTGTTCGAACATTTCGGTTTCTCGGTCGACAACGTCGTCGAAACAACGAAGAGCGTTGTCACGAAATAGATTTTTCATAACTCTGCCGGAATCACAGTCCCCGCGGCTGCCCGGCTAATCGAATAACCAGGAGACAAACATGACGATCAAGGTTGGTATCAACGGCTATGGCCGCATCGGGCGAAATGTCCTGCGTGCGATCCATGAATCGGGCCGCAAGGGAGAATTCGACGTCGTTGCACTCAATGATCTCGGAGATGCTGCGACAAATGCTCACCTGACGCGGCGCGACACCGCGCACGGGCCGTTTCCCGGAACCGTCGAAGTCGATGGCAACGACATCATCGTCAACGGGGATCGAGTTCGCGTTTTCGCCGAGCGCGATCCCGCGAAACTGCCCTGGGGAGAACTCGGCGTCGATGTCGTGTTCGAATGCACGGGGCTGTTTCGCACGGGTGAAACCGCAGGCAAGCACCTCGAGGCCGGCGCGAAGAAGGTGATTCTCTCTGCTCCGGGCGGCGAGGGCATCGACAAGACGATTGTCTACGGTGTCAATCACGACACGCTGACCGCGGACGACGCCATAATCTCCAACGCGTCCTGCACCACCAACTGTCTCGCGCCCCTGGTCAAGCCGCTGCACGAAGTGATCGGCGTGAAGCACGGCATCATGACCACGATACACGCCTACACGAATGACCAGGTGTTGACCGACGTTTATCACAAGGACCTGCGCCGCGCGCGTTCGGCGACGATGTCGCAGATCCCGACGAGTACCGGTGCCGCAAAGGCTGTCGGCCTCGTGCTGCCCGAACTGAACGGCAAACTGGATGGATTCTCGATGCGTGTGCCGACGATCAACGTCTCGGCGGTGGACCTTACCTTCGTCGCGGAGCGTGCGACGAGCATCGACGAGATCAATGAAATTCTGAAGGCGGCCAGCGAGGGCGAACTCAAGGGCGTGCTCGCCTACAACGACGAGCCGCTCGTCTCCATCGACTTCAATCACGACCCGGCGTCATCCACCTACGATGCGGGCCTGACCAAGGTTATCGATGGCACGATGGTCAAGGTGATCTCCTGGTACGACAACGAGTGGGGATTCTCTAACCGCATGCTCGACACAACCGTCGCGCTCGTGAACGCGAAGTAAGCGGTCGCCGCCATGTCTGTGGTTCGAATGTCCGATCTCGAGCTATCCGGCAAGCGAGTTCTGATTCGCCAGGATCTGAACGTGCCGATCGATGGTGGCACGGTAACAAGCGATGCCCGCATTCGTGCCTCGTTGCCGACGATAGAAGCGGCGCTCGATGCGGGTGCCGCGGTCATGCTGATGTCGCACCTGGGTCGGCCGACCGAAGGGCAGCCGGACGACAAGTATTCCCTGCAGCCCGTCGCGGACCGGCTCTCGGAATTGCTTGGCCGGGAAGTACGGCTCGTCAGGGGCTGGATCGACGGTGTCGATGTGTCCCCGGGCGATGTCGTGCTGCTGGAAAACGTCCGCTTCCTGGACGGAGAGAAGGCGTGCGACGAAGACCTGGCACGGAAGATGGCGGCGTTATGCGATGTATTCGTCATGGATGCTTTCGGCACGGCACATCGTGCACAGGCGAGCACCTACGGCGTTGCGGAATACGCACCCGTCGCGTGCGCCGGCCCGCTGCTGGTGGCGGAACTCGAGGCGCTCGGCAAGGCGCTCGATGATCCGGCGCGGCCGCTGGTGGCAATCGTGGGTGGATCGAAAGTATCCACCAAGCTCGACGTGCTCGATGCGCTGGCCGGTATCGTCGATTACCTGATCGTCGGCGGCGGAATTGCCAACACGTTCATCGCCGCTGCCGGACATGAAGTCGGCAAGTCGCTTCACGAAGCCGAAATGCTGGAAACAGCTCGCGGTCTGGCTGCTGGCGGAGAGGGTCGGGCGCAGATCCCGCTACCGACAGACGTCGTCGTCGCCGGGGAATTCGCAAACGTCGAGGGAGCCACGAAGGCGGTGGACGCCGTGTCCAGCGACGAGTTGATCCTCGATATTGGTGCCGAAACCGCGGCGCGTTTCAGCGAGATAATCGCCGACGCGGGGACGGTGATATGGAATGGGCCGGTCGGTGTCTTCGAGTTCGACAACTTCGGTGCCGGCACCGAAGCCCTGGCTGAGGCGATCGCCGAAAGCGACGCTTTCTCGGTCGCCGGTGGCGGCGATACGCTTGCCGCGATCGACAAGTACGGTGTCGCAGACCGGATCTCTTACATATCGACGGGTGGTGGTGCTTTTCTCGAGTTTGTCGAGGGCAAGAAACTACCCGCGGTCGAGGTGCTCGAGCGGCGGGCCGCGGCCTAGGGGGGCCAGGGACCGGTGATCGCCAGTGTCGTTCCGGGATACTGAATATTCACGAACAGCGTCTTGCCATCCGGAGCAAAACACACGCCCGCGAGTTCGGAATTCGAGTACACGTTGTCCGCGAGCTGGTACAGGCTTCCATCTGGTTGGATTCCGACAAGGCCACAGTGACCGGACGTATCCTCGCACACGACCAGGTCGCCCCACGGCGACATCGTAAGGTTGTCAGCGTTGCGCAGCAGGGATTCGTCACCGGCTTCGGCAAGCAAGGTCAGCTGCCCCGGACGTTCCTTTTCTCCATCGTGCCCTTCCAGCGGACTCGGCTGATACATAAAGACCTGTCCCAGGCGCAGCCGGCCGCCAATCGTGCAGGTGAACGCAAACGCATCGCCGGCAACGCACAGGCCTTCGCCGCGGGCGAATATCGCCGCGCCAGCGGCGGCTCCGCGCAGGCGCAGGTCGTTTTCGGCCGGGTCGACGTCCTCGAGGTCGATCCACCTGGTCGGCAGGGATTCTCCGATATCGATGGCGCGATCGCCCGTCCAGTTATGCAGTTTCTGCGACGGCCTGCCGGCGATGGCGAGTGCCTGTAGCCGGCCACCTTCCTGAAGCCGCCCCGGCACTTCCGGGACATAGCGGTAGAACAGGCTGTTGTGGCGGTCTTCGGTCATGTAGACGATGCCGCTCGGCTCATGAACTGCGCAAGCCTCGTGCTCGAAGCGGCCCATCGCCTTGATCGGTATCGGTTCGGCGAGCCCGGTCTCGCCCGCCGGCACCTCGAAAACATAGCCGTGCTTCTCGTCACGGGTAATCAGCCGACCGCGCGAAAAATCGGTGCCGGGGCTTTCGAAACACTCCTCGCAGGATAACCAGCTGCCCCACGGCGTCGGACCGCCCGCGCAGTTCAGTTCGGTGCCGGCGAGGCTGAGATGCTGGCGCTCGGTATGGCCCGTTCGCGGGTTGTAAACGGTCGTCGTCGTGCCGCCGACCCCGGGTGATGTACCGCTGCCGTGATCGTAGACACGTTCCTTGATGTTGTCGGGCAGCGCATCGAAACCGGTGCCGAAGGCACTGTACTCCGGGAAAGCCGGCGGCATCTCGTGGTTGCAGACCAGGATCACCCTGCCGTCGTGGCCGGGGAAGGCCGCCATGCCGTCGTGAGCAGGCGGCACCTTGAATCCGTCGTCCATCGTGTCGCCCGACTTCGAGACCACCCGATAGCTGAATCCGTCGGGCAGATCCAGCAATTCGCCCGGGTCCGGCCGCAGCGGTCCTATGCCGATTTCTCTGGCATCAGCAGCCCTCGCAACAGGCGGGCTTGCGGCAGCCATTGCAATGCATTGCAGGAATCGACGGCGATTGATCATGTCATGAGTGCAGCGTGCGGAAGCCGCGGAGAATAGCAGTATCCTGTTGCAGGAAGCGAACCCACTGTTTATCCGTAATACGACCGAAACATCAGTGTGCAATAATCGCCGCCATGCACAGACGGACAAAGATAGTAGCGACGCTTGGACCGGCGACCGACCGCACGAAAACGTTGCGCAAGATGATCGACGCGGGGCTCAATGTCGCGCGCCTGAATTTTTCGCATGGCGATGCCGCCGACCACCGGCGCCGCGCCGAAGAGCTTCGCACGGCGGCCGACGAGTGCCGGCGCGATGTCGGCTTGCTGGGCGACCTCCAGGGACCGAAGATCCGGGTACAACGGTTTCGAGACCGGGCTGTGGAGCTGCAGGACGGCGCGTCGTTCTTTCTCGACAGCTCGCTGGGTTTCGAGGACGGTACTGAAGAAGGCGTCGGGGTTGCCCTGGATACGCTGCATGACGATGTGGCGCCAGGCGACACCTTGCTACTGAACGACGGCCTGATTTCCCTGCACGTCGATCGTATCGAAGGCACCCGAGTGCACACCACCGTCATCAATGGCGGGATACTGTCCAACCACAAGGGCATCAACAAGAAAGGCGGCGGCCTTTCGGCGCCAGCGCTCACGGACATCGATCGGGATAACATCAAGCTTGCCGCCGAACTCGACATGGACTTCCTCGCGGTATCTTTCGTTCGCGATGGAGATGATGTGCGGGAAGCGCGCCGCCTGTTCGAAGAGGCCGGCGGTAAAGGCCTGATCGTTGCAAAAATCGAGCGTGTCGAGGCTATCGAGGAAATCGATTCCATCATCGATGCGGCCGATATCGTCATGGTCGCCCGCGGGGACCTGGGCGTCGAGATGGGTTACGCGGAGCTAACGGGCATACAGAAAAAGCTCATTCGAAAGACCCGCAAGGCCAGCAAGATCGTGATCACGGCGACGCAGATGATGGAATCGATGATCCAGAACCCGATTCCGACGCGTGCGGAAGTCTCGGATGTATCAAATGCCGTCATGGACGGCACGGACGCGGTGATGTTGTCGGGTGAGACGGCGGTGGGTCGCTACCCGGTCAAGGCGATTCGATCCATGGCCGAGGTTTGCAAGGGCGCCGAGAAGTACCCGTTGCCCGAGGGCGTGACGCGTCACCGAATGGGCGACAATTTCGGACGCGTCGATGAGGCGATCGCCATGGCCGTCATGTACACGGCGAATCATCTCAAGGTAACGGCCATTATTGCGTTGACCGAGTCGGGTTCGACCGCGCGCTGGATGTCGCGTATCCGGTCCGATATTCCGATTTATGCGCTGACGCCGCACGCGGCTACCGGTCGTCGCGTGACGATTTACCGGGGCGTGATCCCGGTGCATTTCGGCGCCGACCAGACCCACGGCAGCCCGTATCGACGCGTTTTCGATACGTTGCTGTCCCGCAACCTGGCGAGCGTCGGCGACTACGTGATCGTGACGAAAGGCGACGTCGACGGCGTTTCGGGAGGTACGAACGCCATGACGATCGTACAGGTGACGGAGGCGGGCTGAGGATCGTGCGGCGCTGGATGATTCGAACCGGGGCGGCAGCGCTGCTTTTGCTTACCGCAGCGGTGTTCGCGCTCTGGCTTACACTGCGCGCGAGCCTGCCGCAGCTCGACGGCGAACTGATCGCGCCGGGTCTCGGCCATCTGGCGATTATCGAACGCGATGATGCCGGCATACCGACAATATCGGCGCGCACACGCACCGATCTTGCTTATGCGACCGGGTTTGCGCACGGACAGGACAGGTTTTTCCAGATGGACCTGATCCGCCGCCAGGCAGCCGGCGAGCTGTCGGAGCTGTTCGGCGAGATCGCGGTCGACACCGACAAGCGCTACCGCTTTCATCGTTTCAGGGACCGCGCACGCGCCGTGCTGGAAGCGTCGCCAGCGGCTGATGTCGAGGTTCTCGAGAATTATGCGGCCGGCGTGAATGCAGGCCTCGGGAGCCTGGGCGCGCGCCCGTTCGAACTCCTCTTGCTGGGTGCGGAGCCGGAGCCATGGCTGGCGGAGGACTCGGTGCTCGTTGTCTATGCGATGTTCATGCAGTTGAACGACGCGCGGGCGAGCAAGGACGTGCGGCGCGGCTTCGCGCACCGCGTACTGCCGGAGGAAGTGTTCGACTGGCTCTATCCGCGAGGCACGCATTGGGATGCTCCCATCATGGGCGAACCGAGAACGCCGTCACCGCCGCCGCCCGCAAGCGTATTCTCAGTCCGTGACGTAACCGAAAAGCCGCCGGCGGCGGGCGAAATCGGGAAACCCTACCTGAACGGCAGCAACAACTGGGTCGTGGGTGGCGCCCTGACGTCGACCGGGCGTGCGCTCATGTCGAACGACATGCATCTCGGTCACGACGTGCCGAATATCTGGTACCAGGCCCGGCTGATCGTCACGGACGAGCAGCCGCGAGACGTAACCGGGGTATCGTTGCCCGGCACGCCGTTCATAACGGCCGGCAGCAACGGCAACATAGCCTGGGGCTATACGAACAGTTACGGCGACTGGGCGGATGCCGTGCTGTTACGGCCAGGCGCTGCTCCGGGCAGCTACCGCACGCCGCAAGGCGATCGTGAGTTGGACGTCAGGCGCGAAACGATCGAGGTCAGGGACGCAGAGCCGGTCATCTACGAGATCCGGGAAACGATCTGGGGGCCGGTCGACGATCTGATCGATTATCCTGACGGCGACATTGCGGTCAGCTGGACGGCGCACAGTCCCGAGGCGTTGAACCTGAACCTGCTTGCATTGGAGACATCGTCCGACGTGGACGAGGCGCTTGGCATTGCCGCCACGATGGGTATTCCGCCGCAGAACTTTGTCGTTGGTGACACCGGCGGCAACGTCGGCTGGACGATCGCCGGGCAGATACCGGTGAAGAACGGTTTCGACGCGATGGTTCCGGCCGACTGGAGCCGGGAGGAGGGCTGGATCGGCTGGCTGCATCCATCCGATTACCCACGCGTGATCAATCCGGGCAACGGGCGCATCTGGACGGCCAACGCACGCGTCGCCGACGCGGAAGCGCTGGAGGCGATCGGGGATGGCGGCTATGACCTCGGCGCGCGGGCCAGCCAGATTCGGGACTCGTTGCTCGCGTCGAACGATTTCGAACCGGTCGACATGCTCGCGATCCAGTATGACGATCGCGCGTTGTTCCTGTCGCGCTGGCGCGACGTGCTGCTCGGCGTACTCACGGATGCCCGCATGGCCGGCGATCCAGAGCTCATCGAATACCGCGAGCTGGTCCGGGGCTGGATACCCAGGGCGACCCCGGAATCCGTCGGCTACCGCCTGGTGCGAGCGTTTCGACTGGAAGTGCAGTCCAGGGTATTCCACGCGCTCACGACGCCGGTCCGTGCTGCGAATGGCGGCGACGTTGAACTGTTGCTGAGCAACCAGTTCGAGGGCGTGCTTTGGCAGCTCCTGGCGGAACGGCCGCGACATCTGTTGCCGGGTGTCTACGAGTCGTGGGACGAGTTGCTGCTCGATGCTGTCCGCACCAATATCGCCTGGTTCGGGGAGCATTACGACGGCGGTCTGGAAGGGCGCAGCTGGGGCGAAGTGAACACGGCATCGATCCGTCATCCGCTCAGCCGGGCGCTGCCAATGCTGTCGCCGTGGCTGGACATGCCTGCGGAACCCCTGAACGGTGATGTCGACCTGCCGAAAGCGCAGGGCCCGGCTTTCGGCGCGTCGCAGCGCTTCTCGGTGTCGCCCGGAGATGAAGAAAACGGCCTGATGCACATGCCCACCGGACAGAGTGGCCACCCGCTGTCGGAGTTCTACAGCAAGGGGCACGAGGAGTGGGTACGCGGGCAGCCAAGCCCGTTCCTGCCGGGCGAACCGCAGCACACGCTGGAACTTGTGCCAGCCGATTGACATAAGCACCGCGCTGGTCGCCCCGGCTCCTGACCTAAAGGCGCCCAAGGGGTAAGATGTTTGCTGAACGCCGAACAAGACCAGGACCGACATGACTGACACCCGCTTCACTGGTACCAGTACCTACATTGCAACCGACGACCTGATGATGGCCGTCAATGCGGCGGTTACGCTCGAGAGGCCGATCCTCATCAAGGGCGAGCCCGGGACGGGCAAGACGCAGCTTGCGATCGAAGTCGCGAGCGCGCTCGATAAACCGCTGTTCGAATGGCATATCAAGTCGACGACCAAGGCACAGCAGGGACTCTACGAATATGATGCCGTGGCCAGGCTCAGGGACTCCCAGCTCGGGGACGACCGCGTTCACGATATTGCCAACTACATCCAGAAGGGCAAGATCTGGGAGGCGTTCGCGGCGGACGAGCAGCCGGTACTGCTGATCGACGAGATCGACAAGGCCGATATCGAGTTTCCCAACGATCTGCTGCGGGAACTCGATCGCATGGAATTCTATGTGTACGAGACGCAGCAGCTCGTTGCGGCAAGGCACCGTCCCATCATCGTCATTACGAGCAATAACGAAAAGGAACTTCCCGATGCGTTCCTGCGGCGTTGCTTCTTCCATTACATCAAGTTCCCCGACCAGGACACGATGGCGAGCATCGTGGACGTACACTATCCGGAACTGAAGAAGAACCTGCTCAGCGAGGCGCTCAATGCGTTTTACAGGGTTCGTGAGGTGCCGGGACTGAAAAAGAAACCGTCGACATCAGAACTGCTCGACTGGATCAAGTTGCTCCTTGCGGAGGACGTTCCGCCCGAGGCTTTGCGCGGTGACGACAAGCGCAAGGCCATTCCGCCGCTGTACGGCGCGCTGCTCAAGAATGAGCAGGACGTGCACCTCTTCGAGCGGCTCGTGTTCCTGGATCGCGGGGCCGGACAGCAGTAACGGCGATGCTGATTCCGTTTTTCTACATGCTCCGTGAAGGCGGTATGAATACGTCCATCACGGAGCTTCTGACCCTCCTCGAGGCGATGAAGCGTGGAGTTGCCGGCACCAATGTCGATGATTTCTACTATCTGGCGCGCGCGGCTCTGGTCAAGGACGAGTCGCAACTCGACCGCTTCGATCGCATATTTGCCGCCTATTTCCAAGGCGTCGAAGACAGCCTCGGAGACCTGTTCGAAGAGCTTCCGGACGACTGGCTTCTCAAACAGGCGGAACTGCTGTTGTCGGAGGAGGAGCGTGCGAGGATCGAATCGCTCGGCGGCTTCGACGAGTTGATGAAAGCGCTGCGCGAGCGGCTCGAGGAACAGGACGAGCGCCACGAAGGCGGCAGCAAATGGATCGGGACCGCGGGTACCTCTCCGTTCGGCGCTCACGGTTACAACCCGGAAGGCGTGCGCATCGGCCAGCACGGCTCGCGGCACCGCAGCGCTGTGAAGGTCTGGGACCGTCGCGAGTACCGGAATCTCGACGACTCGGTCGAGCTCGGCACCCGCAATATAAAGGTGGCGTTACGACGGCTGAGAAAGTTCGCGCGGGAAGGCGCAGCCGACCAACTGGATCTCAAGGATACGATCGACAAGACGGCGCGGAATGCAGGGCTGCTCGACATCCGCATGGTTCCGGAGCGACACAACGCCGTCAAGGTCTTGCTGTGCCTCGATATCGGTGGCTCGATGGACGACCATGTGCGCGCCTGCGAGGAGCTGTTCTCTGCAGCAAGCAGCGAATTCAAGCACCTCGAGTATTTCTACTTTCACAATTTTGTCTATGAATCGTTGTGGAAGGACAATCGCCGACGTCTTTCCGAGCGTGTTCCCCTTCTCGATATCACCCACAAATATGGTGCGGACTATAAATTGATCTTCGTCGGCGATGCCACGATGAGCCCGTACGAAATCGTCTATGCGGGGGGCAGCGTGGAGCATTGGAACGAGGAGCCGGGTGCCGTATGGATAAAGCGCCTGCTGAACACCTACCACAAAGCCATCTGGCTGAATCCGGAGCCCCGGGAACGCTGGGATTTCACGCCGTCAATCAAGCTTACTCGTGAGATCATGGATGATCGCATGTTCCCGCTGACTATCTCGGGCCTCGACGACGGCATCAAGGCCCTGCACTAGTTGCCTGCGCCAAGCGCCTCGAGTTCGGCGAGCACTTCGGCGGCGTGCTCGTCCGGATCAACCTTTTCGTAGTGCCGCGCGACATTGCCCTGCGGATCGATGATGAATGTCTGCCGCTTGGCAACCGTCCATCCCATCATCTTCGTTTTGACGCCATAGGCATCGGCCGTCGTGCCCTCCGAATCGGCCAGCAGGGGAAACGGCAAACCATGGTTCTCGGCGAATTTCCTGTGAGACTCGACGTCGTCGAGGCTTACGCCGAGGATCTGCGCGTTCAGCTTGCGAAACGCGAAAATGTTGTCGCGAAACTCACAGGCTTCGGTTGTACAGCCGGGCGTCTCGTCCTTCGGATAGAAATAAAGCACAACCCAGTGGTCCCTGTAGTCCTCGAGCGAGTGCAGCTGCCCCTCCTGGTCCGGTAGCTCGAATTCGGGTGCAGGTGCGCCGATCTCGACGCCGCCGTCGGCGACAGCCAGCGAACTGAGCAACAGCGCGATGGCCGGATACAAAAAACGGGACACAGAACGATTCATGATTGGGTCCGATTCGTTAAATTTGCAGAACCTACTATGATACGTCACGTCGAACGGTGCGCAAGGCATCGAAACCGTTGGCGATAGCAAGGTCAGCATGAAATCACCGGCGAATCGCAAGAAGACTGCATTGGTGCTCCCCGGCGGCGGGGCGCGGGGCGCGTTCCAGGTGGGCGTGCTGAAAGCGATCGCCGAACTCGTGCCGCGCGGAACCGTCAATCCGTTCAGAATCATCAGCGGAACCTCTGCCGGCGCCATCAATTCTGTCGTGCTGGCGGCCAAGGCGCGCCGTTTCCGCGTCGCGATTGCGGAACTCGAGCGCGTCTGGGGCAATTTCAGGTGCCACCACGTCTATCGGACCGACAACCTGGCGATGCTGAAAAGCAGTCTGCAATGGCTCGGCGCATTCGTGACGGGTGGGACCCTCGTGCGCATGCCCAGATCCCTGCTCGACAATTCGCCGCTGCGTGCGTTATTGAGCCGCAATGTTCGATTCCCGCGAATCGAGCATGGCATCGAACAGGGGTGGCTTGACGCCGTCAGCGTTACGGCGGCAGGCTACAGCTCGGCGAGGTCGACGTCGTTTTTCGAGGCCGCAAGCGGCCATGCGGAGTGGTCGCGCACGCGCCGGACCGGTGTGCAAAGCCGGCTCAACCTCGATCACCTGATGGCGAGCATTGCCGTGCCCATGATATTTTCGCCGGTGCGTATCGGCAATGAGTACTTCGGCGACGGCGCGATGCGCCAGGCGACGCCGCTGAGCCCGGCCGTGCATCTTGGTGCCGACCGCATCCTCGTCATCGGCGTGCGTAACGAGATTGCAGACGGAACGGTCGAACCCGAGACCGCGGTGCCGTATCCGAGTTTTGCCGAGATTGCCGGCTATACGCTCGACACGCTGTTCATGGACGGCCTCTATTCCGATCTCGAACGCTTGAGCCGGGTCAATCAGCTTATCGACACGGTGCCCCTCGAACATCGCGGTCCCAAGCTGTCGCGTATGCGCCCGATCGATACGATGGTCATCGTGCCAAGCGAAGATCTTCGCTTACTGGCCCGCAAACATCGTGAGGCGTTGCCGGTCGCGCTTCGCACGCTGCTCTGGGGGATAAGCGGGCGCGGTCGGGGCGAGGGCCGTTTGCTGAGCTACCTGATGTTCGAACAGGCCTTTACGCGCGAGCTGATAGAACTCGGCTATCGGGACGCGATGTGCGTTCGGGACCAGCTACAGGACTTCATCGCCGGCAACGAGGTGCCGCGGCTGTTTGCGCCACACTGGGTGGAAGAAGATCTCGACATTCTGCATGCCTGAGTCACAGTCCGCGGACACGCTGCCAGGGCCTTACAGAAGTAGCGCAGCGCCCAGCCCGAGGAAGGTCATGTAGCCGACAACGTCGGTCACGGTCGTCAGGACGACTCCGCCGGCGATTGCCGGATCGATTTTCATCCGCTTGAGAAGCATAGGAATACCGAAGCCCGAGAGAGCGGCCATGAACAGGTTGATGAGCATGGCCGCGGCAATGACTCCGCCGATACGCCAGTCACCGAACCACAGGTAGGTGAATGCGGCGACGACGATCGACCATCCCAGACCGTTCAGCAGGCCGACCGCGAGCTCCTTCTTGAGGATTCGCGTGGCGTTGGTCTTGTCGACCTGGCCGAGCGCCATTGCTCGAGTAATGATGACGAGCGACTGCGTCCCGGCGACGCCGCCCATGCTCGGCACGACGGGCATCAGGACGGCCAGGAGTACGATTTTGTCGATCGTCGACTGGAACAAGTCGACCACCGAAGCGGCCAGAAAGGCCGTGCCGAGGTTGATTCCCAGCCAGAGCGCGCGGCGCCTCGCACTCTTGAACACGGGCGCAAACATGTCTTCTTCTTCATCGAGACCGGCGGCGCTCATCAACGAGTGCTCGGCTTCGTCGCGAATCACATCGACGACGTCATCGACGGTGATACGGCCGACAACGCGATAGTCGTCGTCGACGACCGGAGCCGATAACAGGTCGCGATTCTCGAATTCCCAGACGACCTGCCTGGAAGGCGTGTGCGCGGGAATCGGCAGAACGTCGGTCGACATGATGCTGGACACCAGCGTGTCGGAGTCATGCGTCAGCAAACGGGAAAGAAACAGCGAACCCACGTATTCATTATCGCGATTGACCACGAACAGCAGGTCGGTTCCGTCAGGCATGTCGCCGACGGCGCGCAAGTAGCGCATCACGACCTCCAGCGTGACGTCGGGACGGACGGTCACGATATCGATATTCATCAGACCGCCGGCGCAGTCCTCGTCGTATGCGAGGACCTGCTGCAGCCGGTCGTGGTCCAGTTTGTCCAGCGACTGCAGCACCTGCCGGGTAACGGCTTCCGGAAGGTCCGCAAGGAGGTCCGCGAGGTCATCGAAGTCCATGCCTGCGGTTGCGGCGATGAGTTCCTCGGTCTGCATGCCTTCGATCAGGCCGTCGCGGACCTCGTCGCTCAGTTCGACGAGGACGTCGCCCTCGTCGTCGGCCGAAACCATCTCCCAGAGCACGGCGCGTTCCTGGAGTGGAAGGGATTCCAGGAGACGTGCGATTTCAGCAGGATGCAGGCTATGGACCATTACCCGCGCGGAACGCATACGGCCGCTGTCGAGCTGCTCGCGCAACAGTTGCAGGTTGCCCTGGGTGTGCTCTCTCGCTTCCATGGATCCCGCCCCGACTCATTTGCCGGCCCCGGAATGGGGCGCCGATTACGGCAGGAGTTTAACCGAAAACAGCCTGGGAGCCCCGTCCCGGGAACGCCCGGTACCGCGCGTT
>Ga0224503_10000046_pt1 | contig 31607 bp, 25 predicted proteins | sample SF_Oct11_sed_USG_2_FD_169106 | JGI IMG/M metagenome (GOLD analysis project Ga0224503, IMG submission 169106) | Sediment microbial communities from San Francisco Bay, California, United States - SF_Oct11_sed_USGS_21 | ecosystem: Environmental > Aquatic > Marine > Sediment | place: USA...
AGTGTCGGCCAGCTTGGCTTTTTGAGATAAAAGATAGTTCATATATGTTTCAACGTGAGACATAATATGATCAAAAGAAAAACTTTTTTTGGCACAATTCAAAACAGCAGCTGCAACAAGGGCATGGGGCGTTACAACAGAAACACTGTTAATAGCGTTGATAACCCTGTGTCCTAAGTTACGGCAGAGAATGTTAAACTCTTTGGTCGGCATATCTTCAATGGGTGTGCCGTATTGAAACAAAAGATCTTTAAGAGATATGGGGTCATGGAATTGTATATAGATTCTTCCATACCTTTTATTTAAAAATTTTCTTGCTTTGATCACTTGCATAAAATTCTCGGGCTGCTTTTCTTTTCCCTCGATTTCGTTAAGGTATGCACTTTCTTCCAGAACCCTGTCGTAACCTATGAAAATCGGCGAAAAGATCAGGTCTTCACAAGCCCCGTTTTTATATGCGTTGAGAAGAATCGAGAGAAGCCCCAGTTTGGGAAGAATTAATTTGCCGGTTCGGCTTCGGCCGCCTTCGATGAAGAATTCAATATTAAATCCTTCAGCGAGTAAATTGTAAATATATTCTGCAAAAACCTTTGAATAGAGCACCGCCCCTCTGAATGTCCGCCGAATAAAAAAGGCGCCGCCCCATCTGAATATCGGACCCATTGGCCAGAAAGAAAGATTTTTCCCTGCAGCCACGTGTGGGCATGGCATGTTATTATTATACAAAAGATAAGAAAGTATCAGATAATCAATGTGACTTTTGTGACAGGGAATGAAAATAACAGGTCCTTTTTGTGACATGTTTTTTACGCGATTCAGGCCATCCTCGTTGATCGTAACCCCATCAAACAGGGTATTCAGAAACCATGTTAATGTCATGGAAGCCAGTTTAATCATAATGATATTGTAGTTGGCAGCTATCTCATCAAGAAAATCACTTGCTTTTTTTTGTACCTTCTGAATCGGGATATCTCGAGTTTTTGAATGGTGTTCCATAAAATTTTGGAGTCGTTCTCTTGTGAGGATGTTTTCCTTCATCTCTAATCTTGATTTTAAAACCGGTCCCGTGATGCTTTGACGATGTCGATTAATTTGAGACAACAGTGTTCGCCTTAATGCGAGAGCCTGATAATCGATATTTCTTTGTTGATTTTCTTCAAGATTAAGAAAAATTTTGAGGTTGATCGGTTCGGATGTTTCCACAAAAACTTTGCCCGGATTCTTGAAAAGCATGAACAGGCGTCTCATTATCCCGGGGTTTTCTTTGTTGCCAAAGAGAAAATCGATAATGCTCGGCATCGATCGATGAGGGTTTTTATCAAAAAACATAAGCTTTGGGACAAGAAAAATAGGACGATCGATGGCTTGTTGCATTTCGATAAGATATTGGACCGGATCGGTCTTCGCTTTTATAAACCTTCGATGGAAACCTTTCTGTTCAACAAGCGAAAGGAGAGCCGACCGTCCACTTAGAAGTTCCTTTTTTAAGTATCCCCTTTGATAAGGATCCGGAAGTCCAAAGTTATGGATAAAGTACTTGATGTGCGAAAATACGATCTTCCAAATGCGTGATATCGGCTGCCAGATTACCACGCGATAGTCGAAACCTATTTGAGGAAATGGAAGACGATCCTGTTTGTAACGCGTGTAATAAAAAAGATACCTAAAGTAACTTTTGTACTTGGTTACATAGACGACAATACCCTCTTTATGGAGGCGATTTAAGTCAAGGGTCTGTTCTTTGAAGACTTTTATGCCGGAAAAGAAAAGTTTGAGGATAAAGCTTGATATCGTACCGATATTATCAGGGAGCTGGCAAAAATAATGATCATAATCGTCCTGAACTGTTGGGTCGATCTCTTCCTTTACGTTATAATTTTTCCGTTTTGATTTAATCCATTTTAGCATGGTGAAGTCCCAGTATGGCTTAATGACGAATGAGATAGATTTTAAAAAATGGTAGACTAAAATACAATAATTTACAAATATAAATTTTGTTTGTAACTTTTAAAGAAAAATATCTTGTTGGAGCAGAATAGGACAGCGCTCAAAAAAAACAACAGTGTCATTATAAAGATTCTTGTTTAGCAAATTTAAGCTTGCGTTACAAAATAAGTTGTGATATTTTTCAAAATCTTAATCTGCTATTAACAACTATACGTATTTACTATATATCTTATTCTGGTCCGAGTGTTTTTTGCCAGCACAAAAAAAGTCTGTACGGTTTCAGGAAAACGCATAATTACAAACAAGCCGATTTAAATTTTAATTCAAATTAAAGGAGGATGAATTTTTATGAAAACATTAATTGGTGGGGCGGTCGGAGCTGTATTGGGTCTCATTGGCATGTCCATATGGTGGAAGCCCTTTTTGCAACTTTTGGCCGGTGCTATCCCGGTGATGCTTCTTCTTGGCGGTGGTTTGGCTCTTTATCTTGGTTTTGACGAACTTAAAGATTCCTGGAAAAAAGAGGATACAACAGTTGACACTTCTGTCAGCACTGACAACACCGAAGAGTACAAAAAAGAAATTGATGACCTGAAAAAGGAAATTGAAACTTTAAAAGCTGAAAAAGAATAAGATAAAGAGTTGCCTCTTGGGTACGAGTCTTTCTTGTGGGCAAAATTCTAAAAAGCCAAAATATACGAAACGTTTAAACGTTCGTGAAATGTTTTTATTGACAGGTCTATCGACTGCTGGCAGACGTTGAATGTTGTTGCGATCTTTTCAAAAATCTATATAAGCGCCTTGCAGATATAAGCGGGCGCTTATTATTTTTTATCCCGTTGTTTTCATGGGAAATTGCAGGTAGTTCTTGAAATTTTTTACAAGCCAAAGGCTTTAACATCCGCATCAAATTTCATGCAATACTCGGGTATTGAATCATTCGATCTTGGCCTTTTTTATGGCAGAAGTCGCAAGAAAATCGGCTCTTTCATTTCCTTCGATACCGGCATGCCCTTTTACCTTGATGAATTTCAGATCATTGAATTTTGAAAGAATTTTCTTGATGGATTCTATGATGTCCTGATTTTTTTTTGCCTTCCAACCTTGAGTCAAGACACCGTAAGCATATCTACTGTCTGTAAAGACCCGTACCGGAAGATTCGAATTTTTTACAGCCATAAGACCCGATCGGATGGCTTCGAGTTCTGCCATGTTGTTGGTGGTAATACCGATATATCTCGATATCTCTTTTTCGTGTTTGCCAAAGCATAAGACTACGCCGATTCCCGACGGACCGGGGTTTCCTGAAGATGCGCCGTCTGTGTAGATATTTATGGCATTATCACAAGATGTTTCAATCAAAACTCCCGTATCGGAAATTGTTTTCGTATCTTTTTGTTTTGACGATTTTTGGGTTGATTTTTTTCCTTTTTCGGTTTTTTCCGTCTTTTGTAAAGAATCGATGGGCGTTATATTTTTAGAAAGGACCCAGTATTCGTAATCCTGATCAAGCTGATATCTGATCAGCACCTTACCGTTTTTGGTAACAGGTTTTTGATCCTGATCTGTTGCCAGCCAGACTTTATTTTTTTTGAAAACCATCCGTTTCCAGTTAATGTTGTCATCTGCCATTGGTCACCGAATTTCAGGTTTCAGGTGTCCCCGATAAATCGGGATTTCCGTTTCACTCCAACAGGCAAAAATCAGGTTTCAGGTTTCAGGTGTCAGATTTCAGGACTCGGGATGTATTTACTCATTTCCGGTTTTAACTTTTGACCCCTGGTCCCTATCATTTAAGTATAAAGATGAAATTTTTTGCTTGTTTCCGCGAACGCTTTTAGATCTTTAATCCATGATTTTTCTATAGCGTATATATCATCTAAGCTTTCGATACGCTGTCGTATTTTTTTATCCCCAATGATAAGGTCTATGGGTAGTTTTTCAAATTCATATTCATACGGTGTTCGTTTCCATTGAAACATATTGCTGTGATGAAAGATTACGGCATGGAGGAGTTTAAGCGCCGTGATATATGGCTTGAATTCATATGGATCTGTTATGTGGATTTGAAATCCATTACATGCCTTGCCACTCCATTTGTTGAATGTCGGTTCAAATACAACCGGTCTAAGTTTGATGCCAGGGAGTTCGTTTTCACCCATCGTCGACAGCAAGCGTTTTGTATTAAAAAACGGGGCGCCGAATATTTCAAATGGAAGGGTGATGCCTCTGCCTTCTGATACATTGGTTCCTTCCCACAATACTTGTCCGGGATAAACCAAAGCAGTTACAGGTGATGGCATGTTGGGTGATGGTGGAATCCATGGAAGACCCGTGTCTGTGAAGAACATATCTCTTTTCCAGCCTTGCATGGGGATGACATCAAGATCACATCCGATACCGAAATCATTGTTAAATAAAAGGGAAAGTTCGCCTATGGTCAGTCCGTGGCGCATGGGAATGGGGTATCTTCCGACAAATGAGGCGCATTCAGGTGTCAAAAGATTCCCTTCTATCATTCGACCATTTACAGGATTCGGCCGATCGAGGACAACAACTTTTTTGCCGAACTTTTTTGCGGCTTCAAGGCAATACGACATGGTATAAATAAAGGTGTAAACACGTGTGCCGACATCCTGCAGATCGATGAGAAGGATATCGATGGGGTCTAACATTTTTTTATCAGGGATGCGTGTTTTACCATAAAGACTAAAAACAGGAATTTGAAAGGTGGGGTGAATCGTATCATCCGACTCGATCATGTTGTCTTGTTTTTCCGAAAAAAAACCATGCTGAGGCGAGTACAATGCCTTAAGTTGATCCGGAAATCTCCGATGAATCAGTTCGCTGGCATGACAAAAATTTGGGTCAACCGATGCAGGATTGCACAGAAGTCCGATTCGATTCCTGAATATCCATTTTGGAGGAGATGCTATAAAATTTTCAAGACCTGTTTGAACGCGTGACATATCTCAATATCCAGATTATGGTTTGTTCTCTTAAATTTCTATTTTTACATATAAAAATTAATTGATGTCAAGTTGAATCTCCGGTGCGGTTTGCAGGGGGAAGGATTCGATCTTGATGCCTCTCGCAGTGAAACGAGGATCCCGTTGTTGAGGAAATCCGGAGCATCATCGACTTTCGATTATACAAGGGTAAAAAGGAAACTAAAATATATTGATTTCATGTTTGAATCTGATATACATATTATCAAATTGCGGTTAGATGACCGGCTGACATGTCTAAATACCCATATTACCATCAATAGTTTCAAAATTCGATATTAATGAGACGGATAAGATTTACGAGCATATACTTTTTTTTATTGGCGGTGCTATTCTTTATATTTGGGGCTTACAAAGAATGGCAAACGCTGTCGCTGATTGACGGATTGCAAGACACCCTGCTGGACTATCCTCAGAACCTTCATCTTCTATTTTTCCTGTTCGGTTTTTTAACCCTTTGTGCGATTTATTTTGCAGAGAAGATGGAAGTAAAGGTCCTTTCCGCAATTAACGACGTCCTCCATGAAGAGATAGCCTTGAGAAATCGTACGGAGAAAGCGCTGAAGGAAAGCGAAAAAAGAAATAAGGATCTTTATGCGGAAGCTAAAAAGACAGAAGAACTATACCGTTCTTTTTTTCGATGTAGTGCTGACCCCATTGTTACCTATGATCTGGAAGGAAAAGTCGAATTTATAAGTCCTGCGTTTACCGAGATATTTGGATGGACATTGGAGGAAATGAAAGGCAAGCAGATACCGTTTGACCATGAATTCAAAAAAGAATCTATCGTGGCTGTTATTCATGATCTTGTGGAAGGCGGAACACCGTGTAATAGTTTTGAGACAAAATGCCACACGAAAGACAGACGTTTGTTAGATGTCAGCGTCAGTGCTTCGCGCCATAATGACCATGAGGGAAAATTTATGGGCACACTTTTTATTCTCCGTGATATTTCGGAGAAGAAAAGGGTTGAAGCCCAGCTGCATTATATCGAAAGAATGGAGGCTATTGGAACACTGGCCGGAGGAATTGCACATGACTTTAACAATCTGATGATGGGGATGCTGGGGAATATTTCTCTGATTTTGTATGATATCGGGTCCGATGATCCCAATTACGAGCGGTTAAAAACCGTTGAAAGGTTGATTCAAAGTGGTTCCGAGCTGACGAGCAAACTTCTTGGATATGCAAGGAAAGGGAAATATGAGTTAAGACCCATAAATTTAAACAAAATCATAATAGAAAGTTCTGCTACGTTTGGCAAGACGAGAAAGGAAATCGTCATTTCTAAGGACCTTGATGAAGATCTGTTCTCGGTAAAGGCGGATGGATCTCAGATTGAGCAAGTCCTCATAAATCTTTTTATCAATGCTGCCGATGCCATGCCGGGAGGAGGAGATTTATTTCTGCAAACTGCCAATGTTACGCATAAAGAAATGAAAGGTAAGCCCTATACTCCCAAACCCGGCAAATATGTTATGATAAAAGTAAAAGACAACGGTACGGGAATGGATCAGAAAACCATCACACGCATTTTCCAACCGTTTTTCACCACCAAGGAAATGAGTCTGGGTTCGGGACTTGGGCTGGCATCTGTATATGGGATAGTAAAAGGACATGGTGGATATATCGATGTTGAATCCGAAAAAGGGCATGGATCGGTTTTTAGCATTTATATCCCCGCATCGGAGGCGCCGATTCAAAAAGACCCGATAGTTAGCGAACGCATCGTAGAGGGAGACGAAACCATCTTGCTGGTTGATGATGAAGAGATGATCATTGATGTTGGTGGCCAGTTGTTGGAAAAACTTGGATATACCATCCTTGAAGCCGGAGGCGGTATAGAGGCGATTCAGATATATCAAGAGAACAAGGATAATATTGATATGATTATTTTGGATATGATTATGCCCGATATGGAGGGGAGCGAGGTCTATGATAAAATAAAGAAAATCGATCCTGAAGTTAAGGTTCTTCTTTCAAGTGGCTACAGTATTGATGGACAGGCAACGGAAATATTGAAAAGGGGGTGTAACGGTTTTATTCAAAAGCCTTTTAACCTAAAAAATCTATCAAACAAAATCAGAGAAATTTTAAACAAAAGCGTATAACCCACGAGTGGAAAATTTTAAAAAGTTCTCCTCAGCTTTGTTTGGAAGGGATCTTTGCTTTGCTCTGATTACTGACGGGTATTCAGACAAAGGCGAATAAAAAGCTAATGAATTGAACAGTTGTGTAACTTACCGAAAACGATGCGATTTGTTTTGATTAACTTGAATTGATGGTTGACTTTCCACGATGGTTATGATTCATTTTAATAAACAATCAGATTATCATTCGAAATTCAGGTAGTAGCAGGAGCTTTGAATCTATGAAATCTTATGTGAGAACCTTGGGTATTGTCGGAATATGTCTCTTTTTGTTATCCACAGCAGTGTTGGCTGAAACAAAGAATTATATTAATGACAGCATGAAAATAACCCTGCGGACGGGACCTGCAACAGACCGAAAAATAATTGCTTTGCTCAGTGTTGGACAAGATGTGGAAATTCTGAAATCTGAAAATGAGTGGAGTATGGTTAGATTGAATAATGGCAAGGAGGGCTGGGTGATCAGCCGTTTTCTTACCGATCAAACCCCGGCCAGTATGCAATTGGAAGCATTAAAGAAAAATCACAGTACTCTTCAGACCAAAGCCGCATCACTCATGGAAGAAAACAAGGCACTCAAGGCCGAAAATAAAAAACTCGGCCTCGATCTTAACACCACTCAAGCAAACCAAAGGGGCCTAAGCAAATCTTACGAAACCCTCAAAAGAGAGTCCAAACAATTCTTGGATCTACAAGCAAAATATAAAGAATCAACTTCTAAACTCGGTGAGCAGACTCAAAAAGCTGAAAAGTATGAGGACGAGTTAACAAAACTGCTTTGGAACAAAAATATTAAGTGGTTTTTAAGCGGAGCCGGTGTGCTTATTCTTGGATTTATCATCGGTTTCAGTACAAAACGCCAACGGCGGCATTCGTCCCTGCTATAAATTGAACTGAAAAAAAATCTTTCGGCCCTTTTTCCACACTCATAGTGGGATAGAAATCCCGAAACGTTTAACAGTCCAATATTCCATTGCTCCATTATTCTACTTTTGATATTCAATCGAAACCCATCTTCGAAAAAAATCACTTTAAACACAAATGACAAAGAAAAAACGATCCATAAATATATTTTTTAAACGGCTGCTTAAGTGGTATCTGCCAACCGTTATCCTCATATGTGGAATTATGCTGGTGTATTGCTGGTATCTTTCCATCCAAATAGACAAAAGATTTTCAGGGCGGCGATGGAGTATTCCTTCCAAAGTTTATTCAGATACGACAATACTATACCCTGGGCAAAAAACAAATCGTACACTTTTTAATGAAAAACTTCGCCGTTTGGGGTATCGGGAAGTTTCCCATAGGCCGGTGGATAAGGGTGAGCTCAATCGGTCTGCATCATCTATACAACTTTATCTCCACGATTTTATCGTCCCATCGAGATACAAGGAAGGCATTCCCGTTCAAATCAGATTTGGTGAAAACCGAATAGAATCGATAACCAATTTAAATACAGGTCAGCTGCTTCCCATTTTGGAGCTTGAGCCGGAGGAGGTCATGTTATTTTTTGGCCCTCATCGAGAACGACGGCAACTTGTTTCCATAGATCAAGTGTCTCAGCATGTCATCTATGCTGTTTTAGCCGCAGAAGATCGTCGGTTTTACACACACAAAGGGCTGGACCCAAAGGGAATATTAAGAGCGGTTTACACGAATCTGCGCCATGCCTCCATACGTCAAGGGGGGTCTACCATTACCCAGCAATTGGCCAAAAATTATTTTCTTACATCCAAGAGGACGTTCATTCGAAAACTAAAAGAGCTGTTCATGTCTGTTACCATTGAGGTGATGTATGAGAAAAATGAAATCCTCGAAATTTATCTCAATGAAATCTATCTGGGACAGAAAGCATCAGAAGCGATAAACGGTATCGGTGAGGCGTCTTTTTTCTATTTTGGCAAATCTGTGAGCAACCTTTCCCTGGTTGAAGCCGCGACTCTGGCGGGTCTAATCAGGGGCCCCAACCATTATTCTCCTTATATTGATAAAGACCGTTGTCAAAAACGGAGAGACATGGTGCTGAACGCCATGGTTGAGCAGGGATGGATTTCAGATGAAGAACTGAAAATGGCGTTGCCTTTACCTGTGGAGGCAGTTGGTTATGCGTCTTACGGGAAAAAGGCGCCTTATTTTATGGACTATCTGTCTGAGCAGCTTACAGTGCTGTATTCTCCCCAAGACTTATCCAGTCTTGGGTTGTCGATTTATACAACCCTGGACACCCAGGTCCAAATGGCGGCGGAAAACGCACTGAGAACGGGCCTGGATTCGCTGGAGAAGTCAAACCCGGAATTGTATCGTACAGATCCCCAAAAACAACTGCAAGGCGCTGTTATTGTTATGCAGCCCAAAACCGGTTATGTCTTGGCCATGGTTGGCGGACGCAATTACAGTGCAAGTCAGTTCAATCGAATTACCCAGGCGCAGCGACAACCCGGCAGTGCATTCAAACCTTTTGTATACTTGAGTGGATTGGATAAATTCACCCCGGCCTCCATACTGTCCAATGAATCCAGAATTTATGAAATTGATGGGAAGGAATGGATTCCCCAGAACTATGAACCGATGCCGGAGGAACGCGTGCGTATGAGAAATGCTTTGGCGAGATCCATAAATTTGGCAACGGTTGATCTGGCCATGCAAGTGGGGATAGATCAAATCATTAGCGAAGTGGGCAAGTTCGGATTCTCGACCCCTCTAAAACCGTATCCATCCATTGCGTTGGGATCCTTTGAGGTGATACCGTTGGAACTGGCGCGTGCGTATTGTCCTTTTGCTGCAGATGGTGTACTATCTTATCCGTTGGCTCTGAAAGAGGTCTTGGACGAGAATGATATCGTTATGGAACGAAGATATATGAGCATCAAGCAGGTTACAACGCCTGAAAAAGCCTTTATCATGAGTTCATTATTACAAAGTGTTGTGGAAAATGGCACTGCAAATTCATTAAAAAAAATGGGAGTAGCCTTTCCGGTTGCCGCCAAGACCGGCACTACCAACGATTATAGAGATGCCTGGTTTGTGGGATATACGCCGGACATTCTGGCGTTGATATGGGTGGGATTCGATGATGGCGCTTCTATTTACGCCTCGGGCTCGAAAGCTGCCTTGCCGATTTGGGCCGGTCTCGTGAATGCCTTGCCCCAATATGTCTCGGGAGGCTGGTTTAGGATGCCGCCGGGAGTGGTCAAACAGGTTGTCTGTTCAGAAAGCGGACAACTGGCTGTAGAAGACAGCTGCCCTCATCCAATAGAAGAATATTTTCTGGCGGATCATGTGCCCATAGACCATTGCGCAATTCACGGAGACGGAGATTCATTTGGAAGGATCATTGATGGGCTTAAAGGTTTTATTAATAAATTTTAAAATGGTTATCGTCACTTTTATATTCGGATTTTCGATGGTCCTTTCAGGGTGTGCTCCTGCTGTTATGAAGCCCTCGCCGGAGGTCTATCGGGAAACGCCCCGAGAGGCCGATGAATTCGAGGAAAATGCCGAAAAACCCGGCCTCAGCCCCCGTGCCCTTGCCGCTTTGCAGTTAACCGAACAAGGACGGATGTTTTTAGAAAATAACCAGCCCGATGATGCCATCGGAATACTGGAACGGGCCCTGAACCTCAATCCAAACAATGGCCGGAATTACTACTATTTGGCCGAGGCTTGGCTCATGAAATGGAATGTTGGGCAGGCCGCTGAATTCAATCGCCTGGCGGAAATCTATCTTAAAGATGACAGTGAATGGCGATATCGTGTCAGATTGCAAAGGGAACGGATTAAAGAACAAGATCAGTAAGTTATATTTATTTAGTCATAATAATCCTGGTCCTTCCCCGCATGGCGGGATCTTCGATGGGCCTTGCCTGTCCCGCATTGCGGGAGTCGGAGCTCTTCGGCTCTGTCTGAAGAATCGCTGTAAGAGTTTGAAGTGAACTATAGTTTAAAGTGAGCTAAAGCCCGCCCTGGTGAGAATCGTTAATATATTGATTTGACTTATATATCAGTGCAAATATGACTTTCTTAGTATAGAGTATTGGTGATCGGTCTGGGCCAGGGTTAATGAATTCTAACAATTATATAAAATCAGCGGCTTCCGGCTCGTAGAGAGCGAAGCGACGCCATAGCTTTCCCGATGAATACGGGATAAATAGGCACTTTTAACTTATACAGCTTTAAGTAAAGCAGCCCCTTCCAGGGGGAACCCAAAGTCTGACCCTCTGGGCCAGGATATTTACTTATAATCATTACTTTATTATCGATTTGTCGGTATTTAAGACGCTCAGTTTGGGATTGACATAAAACGGGAATTAACATATCATTAACCAAATTTTATATCCCAATAAGGCAATAAAGCCTTTGAAGCGGTGGGCGAAACAAATTTTTTCTTGTCCGCCTTACCGAAAGCTTCATCTTCAACCGTCGGAAATTCAAAATATTTCATCGGGACATGATTATAAATAAATTATTTTTCCCAAAAAGGGGGGATCTCATGCTCAAGAAATCAAAAAAGGCAAATGCCGAGCCTAAAGTCTCCAACAGTCCGGTCACAATGGTTGATAGGACAATTATCGGAGATCAAATTTATATAGAGGGCACTATCCGCGGCGAGGAAGATCTGCTTATTGAGGGCTCGGTCAAGGGAAGCATTGAAATGAAAGCCAATCATTTAACAGTAGGCTCAAAGGGTCAGGTAGAGGCCGAGGTTCGTGCTGCAAATGTCACCATTAGCGGTAAGTTGGAGGGGAACATTAGCGCGACCGGTAGAGTGGAGATAACAAAGGCAGCTGATTTTAATGGAGAAATCAAAGCAAAGAGTATCTCCGTAGAGGACGGAGCCTATCTTAAGGCGGTGATCGAGCTGGAACGCGAACCGACGCAAAAAGCCGTTCCATTAGGAAAGCCCGAAGTAAAATCGCCCTCTGTACCGACAAAAGAACCATTGACCCTGGCCGGCAAAGACAGCAAGGGGAATTGATCATTGGCTGCTTCCGCTAGAGATCTGAACCAAAGGGATCTGAACCAACACTTTGGGTTGGAGGGCTACTCCAGCAACGTCCTGAAGCTTTTTATGGAACATCTTGATCAACAACCACAAAGCAGATTGTTGGATGTTGGTCCGGTTTGTCAGGAAAATATCAGATTTTTTGCCAGCAGAGTTTGGAAACACTACGTTTGTGACTTGTTCATCCGGCTGGACCGGTATCTTCGCAAGGGCGATCCAGTGTATCAAATCTGGAAGGACCTCGACTATCAACCTGAAAGTTTCGATGGAATTTTGGTGTGGGAATTAGCGGACCGCCTGGATGAACAGGATGTTAACCGGCTGGTAACCTTGTGCCACTCCATATTAAAACCAGGGGGAATGGCGGTGGTTATGGTTATGGGTGATCAGATAGCGTCATCTGAAACAAGGTCCTTTGTTGTGGGACAAAACTATCGAATTTACTTGCGGCCCCAGCTTCATCTCGACCTGCCGTTACGGGGTCGCCAGAACAGAGACGTATTGTCCATGATGACGCCGTTTATTCCTGCCAAATCCTTCATTTGCCGTCCTGGCTTTATGGAATTCCTCTTCCGGCGCGGATAATCCGACCGGGTTTCGGGACGTCTATCTAGTCATAGTACCTTAATTGTGAATTTTGTGCATTTTATGGCAAAAAAACAAAATACAAGCACCAAATTCCAAATAAATTCGAAATTCCAAATTTCAATGACCAAAACTAAATTTTGTATATTTAATCGGTTTTTTTTGTTTTGAATTTTTCTTTTTGGTCATTGGATATTATTTGTTATTTGTTTTTTCCGGTTTATCCGGGTCGGGTCTTGGGTTAACAACATACACTATTCTCACCTTGTCTTTTGAGCCCGGGGCGATTTTCAAGGCAGCAGGGGTGAGGGCAAGATTAGCCCATATGGTTCCGGTTCCTTTTAAGTTGTCCAGGGGTACCTTTTCCGTGTATAGGGTCGAAATATTCCCCAAAATCCGTTTTCCTCCGATAATTTCAATTTTATCCGGGTCTATTTCTATTTCTGAAAGAATTAATCCTTTCGGTAGTTCTCCAACCCAGTCGATCTGCAAAGAAATTTCTTTTTTAATCGTTTCGTCAAGGATTACTTCTATGACAGATGGGATCACCTTTCTTAAAAAAATTCCGGGGGGCAGGGTAATGTTATCCTGTGTGATGGAAAAAACATTTCGACCGATAACGGCATTACTAAGGTCCAGCTTTACTTGAGTCTGTTCGGGTTGAATCGATTTTATCAGGGCGCCTGATCCTCCCAAATGAAGGCGAACGGCATTAACAGATGCATCTACGATTTCAAAGCCGGGATTGCGGTTCGTATATTCTACGGGGATTTCAAGGGTAATCAGGGTGTCCAAACCTTTTGAAAAACTGAACCAGATTCCGGTGATAAAAAAGATGGAAATTATCGCCGCTATGCTCGTTTTCAATTTTTCTTTTTGCTGGTATACGTTCTCCTCTTCATGTATCCCCATGTGTTCTTGCAATTTTTTCGTAAACATTTCGCTACTGCCGATATCTTTGATTTTGGAATCTTTGGCCACAACCACTTTTCCGGTCTCTTCGGATACGACAACAACTAAAGCGTCTGTTGTTTCGGCCAGTCCGAGGGCAGCCCGGTGACGGGTTCCGTACCGTGACGGCAGATCGCTTTTATATGATAAGGGAAGAATAACTCCGACCTTGGCAATCCGATCTTCTTCGATGATGATGGCGCCGTCATGGACCGGATTGTCTCCCCAGAAAATACTGTTGATCATCTCCTTGGAGATTAACCCCCGTAAGGGTATGCCGCCCTGAACGACATCCTCCAAATTTTCCTTTGCCGGCAGAACAATCAAGGCACCAATGCGCCGTTTGGACAAAGCCTTTACACTTTCAACAATGATTTGTATGGTTGTTGGAACACTTTTTTGGGGAAACCCCCATAGAATGGCCCTTAAATTTTTTGCCTGGAGAACACTTCGTATTTCGTTTCGAAATACAATAATGATGATGAGAGCGACAACCGCTGTAATGCCCTGCATAACCCAACTGGTTAGAATAAGACCGAAAAATACAGCGACACGCTGGAAGATCCAGAGCAAAGCAATGCCGGTGAGCACCCTGAAAACATAGGTTTCCCTAAAAAGCACATAGAGACGAAACAGAATGTAGCTGTTTAACAGGATATCGATGACATCTTGCCAGCGAATAAATTCTAAAAAAGGCATAAGCAAATTCCAGTTCCATCAGTCGGTGATGCTGAATCTCAAAATACGAAGAAGATTGCCTTCTTGATCGGAAATTTCAACGCGCCATGGGCCTTTGTCGGCTTCTCGGAGTTGAATACTGCTGTATGTCCCCCAGCGAGGCGGCTGAAGTGTTAACCTTTTTTTTGTGCTGGGGTCATCTCTGTGAAACCATTTATGGTATATAAACGTTTTTTCGGGAACCGGATCAAATGAGGTAAAACAGGAGACTTTTCCGATCTTTATGGAAAAAACAACAGCCGGGTTTTGGGGTGTCAAATCTTTAATCTCTTCACACATTACAACGCGATCCAGCGTCAATTTATTTTGAACGGCACTGGATTTGGAATTTTGGATGTTTTGCGAAAAAGACCAATGAGAGGAAAAAAGATCTACACAAAGCATAACAAAAAGGACTATAATATATTTAAATTTGATATCCATAGTACTCGTACTTCCGGTTATTAATATTAGCAAACCCATAACCAATAATGGCCAACAATCTTCAAATACTATCTAAAATTTATATTTTATCAAGTAAAAACATTTGCTTTTCTATTCACATATGCATCATTAATCCACATGAACATGGCGGTGATGAAAAATTTTCAATTGCATTGAATGGAATTGGTGAATATTATAATTCATGAGACAAATAAATATTCGATCCGTAAATCCTTGAACTCAAATGATTTAAGGACGCTTTGTAGAAATAGACGTAAAGAAGCCCCGATGTTTTATGAATGGAGAATTTTCGATGTTTTTATTTAAGAATAAGAAATTTCAAGTAATTTCAATTATTTTGTTCTTTGTTGGTTTAATTTTAATTGTTCTTTTCGTTAGCAATTTTAATAATAAGGAAACCCAGGAAACAGATCTTTCAAATAAAGAGCCCAAAGGATTTATATTTTTGAAAATCGGCGAGAACACAACGTTTTCAAGTGACGTCCGGAAGCAGCTCAGAGACACACTCGGTCCAGATGCCATCGAAAGATGGAACACATTGGATTTGAACTTGAATTATAAAGGATTCCTGAAAAAATATTTTCCGGAATTATATGAAATAAATGAAAAATTGAATTCTCCGCTTGGAGAACGGGTTGAACATAATACCATTCAACTCACGTACCGTTATGCACGAAAAAAGGATGCGCCATTCGATTATGTTACGCTCGTATTTTCAAACCTAACCCAAAAGCCATTGTTTTTTTATATCAAATCCAAAAGAGCAGGGTCGGACATATTGGAGGCTATTGGAGAAAAATATGGGGAAGCAAAAACGATCCACTGGGACGATAAAAGTGGCAGGTCGTTATACTGGGAGAAGGATCGGTCGATTTTAATAATATCCATAAGCAATGATCGTTATGGTCATCCCGAATATCAAATCGCCATTTATTATGTGCCGAGTCTGGAAGAATTGGTGTTTACGGAACAGCAAAAAATTAGGCGTCAGCAAGAAGTGATAAAGAAAACCGGTAAAACCGCATTCTAATCAAATGCTCAAAATATGACCATGAAGCCAATCGGTTTTATAACTTAAAACCCCAATTACGCACGCCGGAATATCCAGATAGAAAAAGGGAGGTATTATGAACCGAACCATAAAATGGGGATTGATCGTCGGTGGGGGCTTGATTCTCCTGCTTATCGCGGCCCTTGTCCTGCTGCCGAAGTTCGTGGACGTCAAACAATACAAACCCCGGATCGAAGCCCAAGTCACCAAGGCCACCGGACGTTCATTTAGCCTTGGAGATGATCTTCGTCTTTCTCTTTTTCCATATGCAAGCCTTTCCTTTTCCGACCTTCATCTGGGAAGCCTGCCAGGGTTTAAAGAAAAAGATTTTATCATCGTGAAGTCGTTTGATGTGAGGGTTAAGCTTGTGCCCCTTCTTTTTAAGGACATACAGATCAAACGTTTTATATTAAAAGGGACTCGACTTGTCCTGGAGACCAGCGAGGACGGCCGGACCAGCTGGGAATTCAAACCAAAAACCACTCCCGAACTTTCCGTTAAAACGCCAACGGAAATAAAAAAGCCAAGAAACGCCGAGTCCGGAGAAGGACTTGCTCTAAAAGCATTTACCTTGGGTGAATTGGCGGTTACCGATGGATCCGTTCTCTGGCTGGATCACAAGAAAAAAGAGCGCAAGGAAATTTCTGATGTGACCCTATTGCTTCAGGATGTCTCCCTGGACCGACCCATTGGCGTTACCTTCTCTGCCAGACTCGATAAACAGCCTTTTTCTCTTAAAGGCAATGTGGGGCCAATTGGTAAAATGCTCGGCAAAGGGACGATTCCCCTGGATCTTTCCGTCAGAGCCTTTGAACAGGTGGATATGGCGTTAAAGGGAAATGTCGTGGATCCGTCCACTCAGCCAAAATTTGACTTAACCATAAATGTATCTCCGTTTTCGCCTCGAAAACTTCTGGCCGCAGCGGGGAAGGCTATGCCCGTATCAACATCTGATCCTGGTGTGTTAAATCGGGTCTCTTTTAAAGCCGGTATCAAAGGGGACTCAAAGAATGTATCGGTTTCAGATGGTGTGTTGGATATGGATGAATCAAAGGTGAATTTTACGATAAAGGCCGGTGATTTTGAAAAGCCTCGGATAGCCTTTAATATGGATCTTAATCAAATCGATCTGGATCGATACCTACCGCCTCCAACCAAGAAAACAGCGGGAGAAATAGAACCCAAGGCCACTGCGCCCAAGGCGGGCAAAAAGAGCGATTATTCAAAATTGCGCCGGCTATCCTTAAACGGCACAATGCGCATCGGAAAACTTAAAATAAAGAATGCTAAAATCGAACGCGTTCATCTCGCCCTCACCGGTGAAAAGGGGATTTTTAATATCAAGCCCCTTACCATGGCACTATATCAGGGTGATGTAACCGGTAGCGGGATGTTGAGTGTGCAAAATGATGTGCCGGGAACGAACATTCAGCTGAAGCTATACAATGTGCAGGCCGGTCCGCTTTTCCGGGATGTGTTAAAGAAGGATTTCCTTGAAGGAATGTTGAAGGCTCAGATCGATCTCATTATGAAAGGAGATGATGCCGTTGCCATCAAAAAAACATTAGACGGCAACGGAGATCTTCTGTTTAAAGACGGGTCCATCAAGGGCGTCGATCTGAATGGAATGGTTCATAATGCCAAAGCGGCTTTTGGGCTGGCTGAAAAAGGTGCAAAAGCGCCACGGACCGATTTTTCAGAACTTCATGTGCCCTTTTCAGTGAGAAATGGTCTTGTGAGCACCGCCAACACGGCCCTTATATCACCCTTGATACGATTGAAGGCATCGGGAAACGCCGATTTGCTAAAAGAACTGCTTGATTTCAGGTTAGAACCCAAACTCGTGGGAACCCTCAAAGGGCAGGGGGATACCAAGGATCGTTCAGGACTCATGGTCCCCGTATTGGTGACCGGAAGTTTTTCTTCACCCAAATTCCGTCCGGATCTCGAAGGGATGTTGAAACAGGAAATTGGAAAAAGCCTCCCGGGTATACAAGACAAGGTGCTTGGAACTGACTCTAAAAAAGAGGAATCAGGATCGGTGGAGGAACAGATAAAAGGTATTCTCAAGGGATTTGGAAAATAGAATCGTATCGTGATCTTATTAATTTAGAGTTGGCACAAAAATTGCTTTTATCATAAACCAAATGGAATCAAGCTTCATGCTTTTTTGATTCCCACCTCCTTTTAACCCTGTTAGGCTGTCGCTGCCTAACAGGGTTATTTATTTCTCGCCTTTGGCCCGGCAATCATCCAAGCGTCAATTTGTTGCGCATATCTGTCAACGAGTTGCCGGAATCGGTCAGCTCTATTTCCCAAAACCTAACCCGGAAAAGCCCTGAAAACGGGCCGGGCTGGTTGTAGCGAAGCGGATTTGTCCGCCTGTACCGTGTGGCGGAAATCTAGATTTGTCGGGGAACCAAAAATATTTGCCACTAAGGCACTAAGACCCGCCCGCCTCGCCTAAGGCGAAGCCGATGGCGGGCAGGCACAAAGGATATATTTATTATTCTTTCTTCGCCTGCCCTGTTAAATAAATCGAAGATTTAATGCGAAGCATTATTTAACAGGGTGAATCTTGGTGCCTTAGTGGCAGAATGGAGAAAGTTTTGCCACAAAATGCACAAAATTCATTTCTAAGGAACTAATTAAGACGCTGGTCTGCTTTGGGATTCCGCTCATTGATCAGTGATATTTCTACCCGACGATTGGCCTGACGATTTTCAGACAAAGTGTTATCAAACAGCGGTTGATATTCTGAGAATCCCTGGATGGACACTCGCACAGCAGAGACACCGTTATTGATGAGCGATTTTGCCACATTAATGGCACGGGCTGCGGACAATTCCAGGTTTGAGGGAAATTTTTCCGTATTAATGGGCGTGTTGTCCGTATGACCGGAAATCACCACCTGGTAACCCTTTTTAGAAGCAATGAACCCTGCAATCTTTTTAGAGATAAAATGATAGGCTTCGAGAAGCGTTGCTTCTCCCTCCCTGAATGTAATGCGCTCACCCAGGACAAAGACAAGCCGGTTCTCTTCCCTTCGGACGGAAAATACGTCTTTATCTTTTTCGTCCACAACGTTTAACACCTCAGTGCGAAGTCGATTAATCGCTTTGTCTAGACTTGTGTTTTTGTTTGTGGTAAAAACAAGTTCTGTAAGGGTCTTATCAGATTCTGCCAAAGATTCATTTTCCACCGGCTGTTGAGGCGGGGGTGGTGTTTTGATCTCTATGGTCGGCCGATCAATATTGGGGCTGTTCACTTTCAGGGATGTCTTGTTAGCTGACATGGAATGAAGAAAGAGAAAAAATACCAGAAGAAGGGTCATTAGATCGACCATGCTCCAAAGCGGGACTTCTTCCTCAACGGTTTTTCGAGCCAGCATTTTTTGAAGCTGTATTCTTTTCCGTTCGGACAATTCAAGCTGATTTTTGAGTTCTTTTGTGCTGTTGTTCCTAAGCATTTTGTCTTTTTGCGGTCAATTTTTCCATGCGATTCGATGAAACCGGCCATTTTGATGGAATCTGTGTTTCAAACAAATCCTTTTGTTTTCCCTGACAATTCTCCATATACGATTGCAGATGGTACGCAATAGCCCTGGAATTTTTGTCTTGTGAGATATCTATCACACCTTCTATAATGACATAAAGGAGTGCGGATTCTATTTTTAGATGTTCGGATAGCTTTTTGTGCAGCGGAAGAAAAAGAAAATTGGCTATCAACAAACCATATAAAGTGGTGAGAAGGGCGACGGACATACCTTTGCCCATATCTGCAGGAGATCCCAAATTGTTCAAAACGCTAATCAAACCGATGATCGTACCCAAAAACCCGATAACCGGGGCAAGTTTTTGAAGGGTATTTAAAATATTGCCGAGAGACTCCTTTCGAGAAAAATACATCTCATATTCTTTTTCCATGATTTTGTGAATTTCAAACGGATCATATCCATCAACAATCAGATCAACGCCTTTGCGCAGAAAAAAATTTTTGATACGACGTGCTTCTTTCTCCAATGCCAATTTGCCATAGAGCCTGTTTACGCGGGACAATCTTGCGATGTCTTTTACCAGAATCCGATAATCCATTTCTTTACGGCGAAAAATCACAACCAATGTTTTGAATAAATCTCTATAGCTATTCATGGGAAAAGATAAAAAACCGATAACAATGGTACCGCCAAACACCAGGATGCCGCTTTTAAGGTTCAGTATCATAGATGTTTCGCCGACAAGCTTTGTAGAAAGCCCCAGAAATAACATTATCCCTGCTGCTGGAATTATTTTTCGAATCATTTTTCCTCTCCATTGTATCCAGTAAATTAATGTTTCGGAAATTCTATAACTTATAACAAGTTTTTTTATGGTAATGTATTCATACCACCGGTATGGAGGAATGGAATATTGGGAATAAGAGCAAGGATAAAATATTTAAATTGTCAAAAATCTTTTAAACTCAATATTCCATTATAACATTATTCCAATTGGGAGAAGCCCCTTAGTTCATTGTACACAAATCCATAATGCAGCTAGTGTGCCACAAGGATCGATCGGAAAACATTTCACGAAAAAATAATAAAAAATCAGTAATATGAAATGGTTATTAGGTAATATGAAAATGTTAAGATGGAACAAAACATAAGGGTGAGGGGAAAATATTTCCTGTTGTTAAATGATACACAGAAAATATCGCCGCATTAATAGTTGGTGAAACCATAGGGCAGGATTTGTTCGAAATTCTTTGGATGATGATCCTTTGGGAGGGGCTGGCAAAAAAACATTGATAATAAAATAAAATTATTTTACTATTAAAGGCTGGTACGCCTGGCAGGATTCGAACCTGCGACCTACGGATTAGAAGTCCGTTGCTCTATCCAGCTGAGCTACAGGCGCACATAAGAAAAAAACAATTTTTGGTATCATATGCTCGAATTTATGTCTACAAAAAAGATGTGGACAGATAAATCGGTCAGGTTTTCTCTTGATCAGTATATCAACATTTACTTTTTTAAGTCCAGCCCTGTTGTTTATGCAACATTGGGGTTCATGTGAGTTATGAATAAGACTGCAAAAAAACAAAAAGGCTACAAAAAGAGACCCGATAAAATTAAAAACAAAAATTCGGGTGATATTAAAAAGCCGGAGCATTCTTCCTCAGACACCGCTCTAGTAAAATTTGATCCGCTTCAGCGCTATCTGGCCGAAATAAGCAAATACAAGCTTCTCACCAGAGAGCAGGAAATCGAGCTGGGTAAAAGAGTTCAGGAAGAGGGAGACACAGAGGCTGCTTACGTTTTAGTAACAGCCAACCTGAGGCTTGTGGTGAAGATCGCGCTTGAATTTCAGAGGGTCTGGATGCAGAATCTTTTAGACTTGATTCAGGAAGGAAATATCGGACTGATGCAGGCGGTTAAAAAATTTGATCCCTACAAAAACGTGAAGTTTTCATATTACGCTTCATTTTGGATAAAGGCATATATACTCAAATTTATTATGGATAACTGGCGTCTCGTAAAAATCGGGACAACCCAGGGTCAGCGAAAACTATTTTTTAAGCTCAAAAAGGAAAAGCAGAAACTCATTGATCAGGGATTTGATCCCAAGCCAAAACTTCTTTCCGAAAGATTGGGTGTGTCAGAGAGAGAAATCGTAGATATGGATCAGAGACTTGATGGATGGGACGTTTCTCTGGATGCGCCGTTGAAGGATGATTCTGATGCGGGAAGGATAGAATTTTTGAGTTCAGAAATAGAATCTACAGAAGATCAAGTGGCAAAAAAGGAGATCGAAACCCTTCTTCACAATAAGATTGACGAGTTCAAAAAAACGATGACGGAAAGGGAGCTTGAAATATTCGAAAAACGAATTTTTGCAGACAGTCCGGCCACCTTGCAGGATATTGGCGATCGTTACGGTATATCAAGGGAACGTGTTCGTCAGGTTGAAAAAAATATAATCAAAAAACTCAGAGTCTTCTTTAAACAGGACATGCCTGATTTCGATTCTTACGACAGTGTCGAGGTTTCAAGTTAAAACAGGATATTTTTAAAAATGAAAGTCAGCTCACTAAACCTGACCATTGTTATTATGGTCATTTTATTTTTATCCGGTTGTGCACCTGATAGAAAAAAAACATTGCGATTGGATGAAAGACCGGCGGACACGGCGGTAGATGGTGTTACGCCTGAAAGTTCCTATTACTATTTTACGGAAGCACAGTTTCATCGGAATAAAGGTGATTTGGATAAGGCCCTTCAATATCTCAATAAAGCCATTCAACAAGATCCGGAGTCTTCATATTTACAATTAGAATTGGCAATTCTTTATCTTCAGCAAAAGGATAATACAAGAGCGTTAAACATTGTCGAAAAGGTCATAGAAAAAGATCCGGAGAACATCAAGGCGCTGATCATCTATGGAAAGCTAAAACAGGAAGCAAAAATGTTTGAGGCTTCGGAAAAAGCATATGAAAAAATTATTAACATAGATCCAAAGCAAAAAAATATATATCTGCTTTTGGGCGGTTTGTACATGCAGGAAGACAAGCTGGATTCAGCCTTAAAGACCTTTCAAAAGCTTGTTCACAACTTTCCTGAATCGTATGCCGGGCATTTTTTTATTGGAAAGATTTATGTTGCTCAAGACAATTTGGCAGGCGCTGAAGCGGAATTTAAAAAAACCTTGGAATTAAATTCAGATCTTGAAGAGCCACGTTATGAACTTTTGAATCTGTATAAAACTTTAGGAAAAGAAAAAGAAATTGTTCGGTTATACAAGGACCTTTTAGAAAAGGATCCCGAAAACATCCTGGCCGCAATGGAACTTGGGTACTTTTATCATCAAAAGGGAAAGAAAAAGGATGCTGAAAAAATATTCAAGGAGTTGGGCGATAGAAGCACCGATCAAACAGAAGTAGTGAGAACGGTGGTTCAGCTCTATTTAGATAAAAAGAAATATGATGAAGCCGTCGTTATACTTCAAGGAATGTTGAAGGGGGCGCCGAAAAACTCGGATCTTCATTACGTTATCGCCGTTACTTTTGATGGGAAAAAAGATTGGGAAAAGGCGATTGGGCATTTTAAAAAAGTAAAACCGGATTCCAAATTTTATTCAGAAGCCACGGTTCATATTGCATTTTTATATCAGAAACATAAAAATACTCAAAAAGCCATCGATTATTTGAAAAGTGTTATTAATGACACGCCGGACAATCCAGACTTTCTGCTCTATCTGGGTTCGCTTTATGAAGAAGAAGAAGAATTTGAAAAGGCTGAAAACGTTCTTAAGCAGGGCCTTTCAATCGAAGCCAACAACTCCGGTATACATTTTCGCCTGGGTGTCGTTTATGATAAATGGGGTAAGAAAAAGGCTTCCATAGCACAGATGAAAACCGTTATAAGCATTGAACCCAAGAATGCCAATGCATTGAATTATCTTGGTTATACATATGCTGAAATGGGGGAAAACCTGGATGAAGCCGAACGCCTTATCAGGGCGGCGTTAGATGAAAAACCGGATGACGGTTATATTACCGACAGCCTGGGCTGGGTTTATTTTAAAAGGACTTTTCGACAAGGCGGTGAAGTATCTGGAAAAGGCTGTAATCCTGGTACCTGACGATCCCATTATATTAGAGCATATGGGAGATGCATACTTTAAAATAAGTCATAAAGATAAAGCACTTCAATTCTATAAACGGTCACTGTCTAAGAAAAAGAAAAACAAGGAACATCTTGAAAAAAAAATCCAGGAACTGACCGGTAAATGAATGGTTCAACTCAAAATTTGCAGCTCCTGACGATTCTTATCATCTCCATGTTTTTCTTCTCCGCCTGCACCAGCCTTCCCCAAAGAATTTCGAAAGAATCAAAAGATTTTCGTTCGGCATCAGAAGCCAAAGCGATTATTTCGATTCTGAACAGCCAAAATCATAAACTTAAAACAATCAAGGGTGTGGGCAGGCTAACCTTTTTGGAAAAAGAGGAAAAGGAGATGACCACCCGAATCGCATGGGTCGCATCCACACCCGACAAAATTCGAATTACACTCAGCAGTGTTTCAGGGTATCCTATAATCAGTGCCGCAAACGACGGCCAGTGGTTCTATTTTGTTTCCCATGCCAATGGTGATTTTTATAAAAAACGTCCTACAAATTTCAACATGAAACGTTTTTTTTCAATATCTATTAAATCCGAAGACCTTGTTAATATTTTGATCGGCCGTATTCCGCTGGTAAATTATGATTCAACGGATCTCATATTAAAGGGTCGATCCGGTAAAGACTTCGAGAGCGCCGAGGTTTCATCTTTAAATAAGGATATCAAAGGCGACAAAAATAGCTGCGTTCTCCTTCTAAAAAACAAATGGGGAAATGTTCGGGAGAAGATTTATCTTAACGATAGACAAGATGCTCACAAGGTCGAAATGTTCGATTCAACCGGCGACCTTGTGTACCGGCTGGAATTAATTAGAATGCAGGAAGTTAAATCTTATCGAGTTCCATATCGATTGAAGGTTTCAAATGACGATGGGGCGGGTTTCCAACTCGATCTGGATAGATACTGGGCTGATGCTTCAGTTTCTCCGTCTGTTTTTACGTTGACACCTCCGAAATAAAGTTGAGTTCATTAAAAATTAATTTCGGCATGCTGCTTTAACCGTTAAACAGCAAAGATCCGCCTTTCATATAAAAGTATTTATTGGAAACACTTTAGCCTTTTAAAAACATTACCGCTTCAGGTATAATTAAATTTTTGCTGAAAGAACTCGTGAATAAGGGCTCGTAATGAAAGAACCTGCCCGGGCTATTCATAAGGTTTCTGCTCTAAAAGGGACTTTAATCCATAAAGATAAATCGCCGATGGCTCTTTCAAAATGGTCCCTAATCCACCCAGACAGCTTCCAGCCAAAAATTTAATCATACCTGAAGCTCCTTCTCGTTGGGCGTAGCTGAAAGCGAAGACCAATGAAATCGATTTGTTTAAACTATTACGTTTTTTGCAATAAAAAGCGCAGAATTTCCAATTTATGGAACAATGGATAGAGCAAATGAGATACGTTTTGTTGCAGAGATGACGTTGGGGAAGCTCTCGAAATGGCTTCGAATACTCGGCTTTGATACCGTTTATGCGGCAAATGTTGCCGGAGAAAAATTGATTGATACAGCGAAAGGCCGAATCTTGCTCACCCGCACAAAACGAATCCGGAACATGAACATCGCAAAAGAGCGTATTTTTATATCTTCGAACCATCCATTTGAACAGCTTCGGGAAGTCGTTTTAGCGCTGGGCATTGCAAAGGAGGATATACGACCTTTTTCAAGATGCATCCAGTGCAACGCATCGATCCGGTGGGTTGAAAAAAATGCTGTTCGGGGAAAGGTCCCTGATTATATCTGGGAAACCCAGGACGCGTTCCACACGTGCAGTCATTGCCGACGAATATACTGGTCTGGAAGCCATATTCAGCGGAGTCGTGACATTATAAAAAGATTATTTAAATGACATGGAAAAAATCTAAAAAAGTTATCGCGCTTGAGGCCCGCCTCAAAGACTGTAAAAATGTCATTACCCTTGGTGTTCGGCCGAATTTCAGTGATTACAGCCCCGAAGAAGCGGGCATGATCCGCAATGCCCGAAAAATATACTATCCGACCACGTTCTATGCCGAACTGTTTGACGCCATGGGAAAAGAAACATTTCCCAGTTATCATAACTACAAATGTGTACAGGACAAGATCAAGCAGACCGCCTTGTTTGATCTTCTCGAAATACCACATCCTAAAACGAGGGTATTTTATGGGAAGCGCCAAAAAAGCAAAATTCACAATCATTTTAAATTTCCATTTGTCGCCAAAATTCCAAGAGGGTCGGCCATGGGGAGAGGCGTATACTTGATACGCAACCCGGAAGACCTTTTATCATACTGCAGCCTGACAACCGTGGCATATATCCAAGAATATATACCGTCGGACCGAGATATTCGAGTGGTGGTTATTGGAAACGAGATTGTGCATGCCTACTGGCGCATCGCGCCTCCCGATGATTTCAGAAGCAATGTCGCAGTTGGTGCTACCATCAGTTTCGACCCTGTTCCGCAAAAGGTTCTTGATCTTGCCCTGGATACTGCACGAAAATGTCAGTGGAATGATGTTGGGATCGACATCGTTGACGATAACGGAGCACTTTATGTTCTTGAGGCCAATATGAAATACGGGAAAGAAGGATTTCGCAAGGCAGGAATGGATTACATCAAACTTATGGAGCGTATGATCGAGAATGGACACATTTAAAGACCAAAATCTTAACGTCATCAGCCTGGCGCTGAAAGAGCGGGAAGCCGAGATATTGTCACCGGTGGCCACATTGAGTAACACCGGAATGCGCCGAGTCCATGATGCGCGTCTTGAAGAGGGATATCGCCAGACGTTTTCAGTGGATGTGGATCGTATTCTGCATTCGCGGGCCTACACAAGATATATCGACAAAACCCAAGTCTTTTATCTGATTCACCATGATCACATTACACACCGGGTTCTGCATGTTCAACTGGTGTCTAAAATTGCAAGAAGCATTGGACGTTATCTGGGGTTAAACGAGGATTTAATCGAAGCCATTGCGTTGGGTCATGATATCGGGCATACCCCCTTTGGACACGACGGCGAAAGGTTTTTATCCGAACTTTGCAGAGCCAGCGGTATTGGTGATTTCCACCACAACGTTCAGAGCGTTCAGTTTTTAGACCGTGTAGAACGAAAGGGTAAAGGATGGAATCTGTGCCTTCAGACTCTGGACGGGATACTTTGTCATGATGGAGAAGTCCATAATCAGATTCTTAAACCTGAGCGAAACAAGACATTTGAAATGCTAGAAAATGAGATGGTGCTGAAAAAGGAAAATCCTTTGCCCCAACTCATGCCCATGACTCTGGAAGGATGTGTGGTCCGGATGGCAGATACGATCAGCTACATCGGTCGTGACATAGAGGATGCCATCCGGCTCAATATGATTAAACGATCTGATCTTCCAAAAGAGAGTGTGGATGTTCTCGGGAATACAAACGGAACCATTGTTTATCATCTTGTCACAGATGTTATCAACACCAGCTTTCAAAACACTTACATTGCTTTCAGTCAGAAAATATCCGAAGCATTAAAGCGACTGAAGGATTTCAACCTTGAGCGTATCTACATGAACCCAAAAATAAAAAAAGAGACAGACACCATAAAAACACTTTTCGGGATACTTTTTGAAAAGTATCTTGATGATATTGAAAATGAAAATCGTTCATCCGTGATATTTAAGGGTTTTTTGGAAGATATGTCTGAAGATTATATTCAAAATCACTGTAAAGAGGAAATCGTCAGGGATTTTATCGCCGGCATGACAGATCAGTATTTTTTAAGACAGTGTCCTGAAGATATGCGACCGGAAATTACCAGCAAGTAAAAAAGTTTAAAGTGCCTAAAGTGAACTAAAGTGTCTAAAGTTAAGGTATTCTACCATTGTTTAAATTGGCTTCGCCGTAGGCGGATTCCACAACTTTAGCTCACTTTAGCTCACTTCAAACTTTAGTCACTTTTACGATTCTTCGCCATGTTGAATGCGATGACCTGTTATAAAATGCGTCATCGTATTTATGAATTAGAGCACTCAGTATGAAAAAATCCAAACATCCGCATAAGCAAAACGAAAAATTTAAATCTCAGAAGCGGTCTTATCGAAATCTGGTCTTAAAAGACCATCTGGTCGATTTCAGAGTCACCGTTAAAGAAACAGATCTATTTGTACAAGCTTTAAAACCCCTCGAAGGCATTACAAGGGAGCTGATTTTAGAAAAGAGAGGATATATAGAAAGCTACATAAAAAGGTATCCTGAATTTGCTCGGACGCTAAAGCCATGGCGTGTCCAGGGTCCTGAATCGATGATTATCAATGATATGGCGCTTGCGGGTGAAAAGGCCGGCGTCGGCCCAATGGCAGCAGTTGCCGGTGCAGTTGCCGAACATGTGGGAAGCGGTCTGCTAAAACATAGCGATGAAGTGGTAGTGGAAAATGGTGGGGATGTCTTTTTAAGGTTGGATAATCCTTTTACCATCGGTATTTTTGCGGGTGCCTCTCCTTTAAGCTTGCGTATTGGAATTTGTGTTGAATCAAGGAAGAAACCGATATCCATATGCACGTCATCGGGAACCGTTGGCCATTCGTTAAGCCTTGGAAAGGCGGATGCCGTCTGTGTGGTGTCAGACTCTTGTTCCCTTGCTGATGCCGCTGCAACGTCCATCGGAAATCGAGTAACATCGAAAACCCAAATCCAGCCGGCCATCGATTTTGGGAAACATATTGAAGGCGTTAGGGGAATCGTCGTCATTATCGGTGATGACGTCGGTATTTGGGGTGACCTGAAAGTCGTACCGCTTAGATTAGAAAAGGGTTGAGTTTTGAGCTTGAAAAGGGTAGATGGACAGGTAACACCAAACACCGGATGAGGAGTATATCATATGAAAACCATGTGGGCGCCCTGGCGTATGGAATATATTCTGGGCGAAAAGGAAAAGGGATGTATTTTTTGCAGAGCGCTTTCAGATCAGGATAACCTGACCTTATACAAAGGAAAGGTAACGATGGTCGTTATGAATAAATATCCGTACATCAACGGCCATCTGCTGGTCGCCCCAACCCGTCATTTGTCCTTGCTGGAACAGTTGAGTAAAAACGAAATGGGAGATCTTCTTGAGACCGTTGAGAAGTCTGTGGGGATATTAAAAAAGGTGATGAATCCAGACGGCTTCAACGTTGGGCTTAACCTTGGGAAAGTGGCAGGCGCCGGTGTTGAAGAGCACCTCCATTTCCATATTGTCCCAAGGTGGTTCGGTGATACCAATGCCTTGACCGTATTTGCCGATGTACGTGTCATACCGGAGCATTTGCAGGCCACTTGCAATAATCTAAAGCCATACTTTGATAAAATTGATTTAACAAGCTGAAACTAAAGGAGATAAAAATGAAAAAAGTTAAGCTCGTTCTCTGGATAATCTTTCTCGGCTTTATCGCAATTATCTTTTTTTCAAACAAAGATTATTTTTTGGCAAAACAAGGCATTCAGATAAATCTTTTCTTTACGGAACCTTTTCAGATTAAGGAATTACCAAATGCCGTCTATTTTCTTATTTTTTTTCTCGCAGGGTTTTTGGTCGCTTCTTTCATCAGTCTTTCTGAACGATTCAAATCGAAAAAGACAATCAAAAATTTAAACGCCGCAGCCACTTCTCAACTGGAAGAAATTTCAGTACTTAAAAAAGAGATTGATTCATTAAAGGGTAGCGCGTTTAACAGCAAAACAGCGCCCGAAGATCAAAACATAACCGGCACGACCTAAATCTTTGATTAATTCTTTAAAAAATAAAGGTGTACATACCGGTCCTAATGTAACGGAGATTCCCTCTTCATTGAAGCTGAATCGGGGAAACCTAAAAATTTTTATCACGAAAGTACGAAAATTCGAAAACACGGAAAAGATGATGGTTTTTGTGCTTTCTTTTTTTCGTGTTTTCGTGATTTTATTTGTTTGAGACATATGAAACATTTGAAGAAAACTCCCATGATCAAACAGTATCTGTCCATCAAGGAAAAGTATGCGGATACGATACTCTTTTACAGGATGGGAGATTTTTATGAAATGTTTTTTGAGGATGCCGAAGTTGCATCCAAGGCCCTTGAAATCACCTTAACTTCCAGGAACAAGAAAGATGAATTTCCGATTCCCATGTGCGGTGTGCCGTACAAGGCTGTCCAGGGGTATATCGCCCGTCTTATAGACCAGGGTTACAAAGTTGCAATTTGTGATCAGGTCGAGGATCCTGCCCTGGCTAAAGGTTTGGTCAAAAGGGAAGTCGTACGTGTTATCACTCCGGGTATGATCCTTGACAATGAACTACTGGATGAAAAGTCAGATAATTATGTTCTTGCTCTGGCCCGCAGCGATGATACTGCCGGACTCAGCTATTTGGATATTTCAACCGGAGTTTTCCGGGTTACGGAGTCCCATGATATGAATTCGGTTGTTGACGAGACACTTCGAATATCGCCCAGCGAAGTTCTCTTGCCGGAATCGTCCAAAAGCGACCGGTTTTTTTCACCGATTCTAAATGCCATGGCGGACCGATCCATAACCTTTTTATCTGACGCCGCATTTAAGTTCGGTAGGGGACGTGAGAGGCTTGTTGCTCAATTCAAAACCCTTTCCCTTGAAGGTTATGGTTGTGAACATTTAAAGGCGGGTGTCCGTGCGGCCGGTGCTCTTGTATTTTATATTAGAGAGACTCAAAAACAAAAAATTGAACATTTATCAGGTATTGAATACTATTCCCTTAGTAACCACCTTATCGTTGATGATATAAGCTTCCGTAATCTTGAGATAATTAAGAATATACTCACAGGATCCAGGCAAGGAACATTGCTGGGTATTATGGATCGTACGGTTACAGCCATGGGGGGCAGGTTGTTGAAAAGATGGATCAGGTATCCACTGATGGATGTTCCAGAGATAGAATCCAGGCAGCACGCCGTTGGAGAGGTAAAAGCCAACGTACCGGTTCGCCGGAATATCCGAGAAAAATTAAAATCAGTGTATGATCTTGAACGTCTCGGAAGTAAAATTGCTATGGGCCAATCAAATGCCCGGGATCTTGTTGCGTTAAAACATTCTTTGAACAGTTTGCCGGATATATGGTCTTTGCTTTCAAACCTTAATTCAGAACTCTTTAAATATTATCAGAATATCGATAGGTTGTGTGAACTGGCCGGCCTGATCGGTAGCGCCATACGTGAAGATGCACCACCTTCAATCAATGAAGGCGGTATCATCAAAACCGGCTACAATGCTGAGCTCGATGAGCTTATTTCCATGAGCCGGGACGGGAAAAAATGGCTGGCCAGACTCGAGGCAAAAGAGAAGGATGCAACGGGAATCAGCACTCTTAAAGTAAAGTATAACAAGGTGTTCGGATACTTTATAGAGATTCCCAAAGCCCGATCGAAAGATGTTCCTTTGCACTATGTTCGCAAACAGACGCTTGTGAATGCAGAGCGTTATATTACCGATGAACTGAAAAAGTATGAAACAAAAGTTCTGGGTGCTCAAGATCAACGGTCCGTCCTTGAATACGAATTGTTTAATCAGATAAAAGACGAGGTGATTAAGAACAATGCCGCCGTTCAACAGGTGGCACATTTTTTGGCCCGTTTGGATTGTTTGCTGAACCTGGCTGAAGTTGCCGACCAAAATGATTACAACCGGCCGGAGTTTAACACCAGTGGCAACATTCTGATTGAGGACGGGCGTCATCCGGTGGTGGAAAAAATGATTGCCGGAGAACGTTTTGTGCCAAACACCATCCAGATGGATGATATTGAAAATCAAATACTGATTATCACCGGTCCCAACATGGCCGGAAAATCGACGGCTCTCAGACAGGTAGCGCTGATGGTACTTATGGCCCAAATGGGCTCTTTTATACCTGCAGCACGGGCTTCAATGAGTGTTACGGACAGAATCTTTACACGAGTGGGTGCACTGGACAATCTCTCTCAGGGGCAGAGCACATTCATGATCGAAATGCAGGAAACCGCCAATATTTTAAACAGCGCAACACAGAAAAGTCTCGTTATAATGGATGAAATCGGCAGAGGGACCAGCACCTTCGACGGACTCAGCATTGCATGGGCG
>Ga0224503_10000049_pt1 | contig 31146 bp, 38 predicted proteins | sample SF_Oct11_sed_USG_2_FD_169106 | JGI IMG/M metagenome (GOLD analysis project Ga0224503, IMG submission 169106) | Sediment microbial communities from San Francisco Bay, California, United States - SF_Oct11_sed_USGS_21 | ecosystem: Environmental > Aquatic > Marine > Sediment | place: USA...
GATTAATATGTTCTGCAATTTTCGTTGTAACAACATTATCAGGAAAAAAGGATCTTAATGAAATTAGAGGACAACTTTGCACAAATTTTAACCAATTCCAAAAAAACTTTTGGACAGCAAAATACATTTTTATAAATTCAAAATTAATGGAGAAATTTTATGGGACGTATTTGTAAAGGTCTTTGTGAACGATATAAAATAAACAAGCCTTGTGGTACTGGAAGATATAGTGTGGGACAAAAACGTTGTAATCATTGCAATATATTTGTAAAATGGGATGGAATTTTTTGTCCATGTTGTGGTTGTAGGTTACGATTAAAACCTAGAAATGGAAAATATAAAGAAAAGTATTTTGAAATGATTGAAAAAACAAGGGAACAGTTGTAGGCAGATTATGACGTGTAGAGGAATTTGTGAGAGATACAAGGCAAATTGGGGGTTACATACAGATAGATATGCTAACGGACAAAAAAGATGTAATGAATGTGGGATATTTATAATCTGGGAGGGAATTCATTGCCCATGTTGTGGGTTATCTTTGAGAACGAGACCACGAACTAGAAAATATAAACAGAAATTTCATTTAAAAATTCAAAATAAACAAAATTAAAGTACAGAAACACAATCCCAGAATACTATCCATGATGTAAAACATCTATCCCATTCCTTGATTTGCATGAGTCTGAACATCTTGTCACTCTGAGAAATGCTTTGCATATATTAGAAATTACTTCCTTTCAATTAGACAAAAATTGATTGTTTTATGGTGGATCTTATCTGCTTTAGAATAGTTCCAGGTTTAGATGTGAATAATCATTCTATCGGGCTCATGGAATATGAACCAGATAGGTAAATGGGATCGGCGAGATTTGAACGCGCGACCTCTGCGTCCCAAACGCAGAATCATACCAAGCTAGACCACGATCCCAGTAAATCCTAAAAATTGCCCAATTTAAGCTTCACAGATATTAAATTGATCAGATTTTGAAGTCAAGTTAGTAGGATTTTTGACATTCCAAAAGGATAGTATCTCCAATATCATAAATGAGTTAAATCACATCTAAATTTCATTAAAGATTTTATTTTGCTCCTCAATTTGGCTCAATATGGAAAAAATTGGGACTTCAAAAGAAATTTGAATTCCAATTAGGTGTTTGACTACTTGTCAAATCATCCAAATTCCATCAAAACCAATTGCACATGTCAGATAGTGGTTGAGAATTGCAAATTTACCATTTTGTTATTATGAAGTAGAGGTCACACCTGTGACTCCAGTTTTACTAATTGTAGTCCTACTTGTTTTGAAACTTCACTTTGGACTATTGCTCCAATTCTTTTCATTGTTTACCTCCCAAAATAATGATTTAAAAACATACTTTAGAAAATCCATTAATAAAATACAAAACACAATAAACCAATTATAGTTTATTTTTTATGAAATCCACTGAATCAGCAGGTGCTTGGAAAACAATACAGATAAAGTTAGAATCAAGTAATAAAAATTGCTCTAAATAATAAGTAATGTCAACTCTTCAGATAATCATTTTAAAGGCAGTTAAAGAATCAAAAACGTGCAAATTGGAGATTATGTCAGAGCAGGAAAGATAGCTGCAGAAGTTAGGGAAATGGTCAGAGCAAAAGATTGGGTTGGAAAAACAGTTTATGATATTTGTGAAGAAGTTGAAAGAGAGATAAAAAAAAGAGGGGCAAATTGTGCTTTTCCAGTAAACACAAGTATTAATGAAATTGCAGCTCACTATACTGCAGAACCAAATGATCCAATTACAATCAAAGATACAGACTTAGTAAAAATTGATCTTGGTGCGCAGATTAATGGATACATTGCAGATACTGCAGTAACTGTTTGTTATGATGCCCAATATGATGCATTGGTCCAATCTGCCGAAGAAGCACTAGGTAATGCAATGTCTATGATAAAAGCAGGGGTTAAGGCAAGTGACATTGGGCGTACTATTGAGACTACGATTAAACAAATGGGATTTAAACCAATTGCAAATCTTAGCGGACATTCATTGGAACAGTATACAATCCATGCCGGAAAATCTATTCCGAATATTTGGTCAATTGGAGGTTTTTCACTTTCAGAAAATTCTGCTTATGCGTGTGAGCCCTTTGTGACAACTGAGCAAGGAGGAGGTTTTGTTAGAAATGGACAAATAAAAAATATTTTTGCATTAAACTCAAGGAAGAAAATAAAAAATGAAGAAGCTGACAGATTGCTTGATTTTATTTGGGAGAATTTTAACATGTTACCATTTGCGTTAAGATGGATCACAAAAGAATGGGAAGAAAAGAAAGCAAGGGAGCTACTAGAAATTTTAATTAAGAAAAAAGCAATACAAGCATATCCTATTCTTATTGAAGTAAACGAGCAAAGAGTTGCTCAAGCAGAACACACGTTTATCCCAGTAGAAGAGGGAGTAACTGTAACAACAAGGATTTGATAAAAATTTCAACACATTATTAAAAAGTTTGAGAAAAGAACGAAAATACAAATAAGTAATTTGTAAAGACGAGGAATAACAACATATGGTTACTCTTTTAATGTATAATGTTCAGCAAAGTAATTTGAAATTTATTGTTCGATAGTTTCTCCAAAGATTTTTTCGATGCTTGTCATTCCATCACATGAAGTACATTTTGATGATTCAGCAAATAAAACATCACCTTGGATAAATTTTCTTTTTCTTAGCATTTCACATTTCTTACATTTTTCAATAGTATATACAGTGATGATTTTTTTCTTAGAAAACACTATTGAGGCACCCCAACAGTATTGCCCACACCGATGACTAATACTGATTGACCTTCGTTGGTGTTTTCTCGAATCATCTCATAAACTTGTGAACGTGCATCGTCGGCTTGATCAGCAATTTCTTTTGTCATCAGTGCTATTGCTTCCTTAATGGATTGTTTAATCACTATAGAAAAGACTTGAATGTGATTGTTTGTTGCAATTGCTTCAATTTGAAATCGTTCTGTTCCAATTCCACCAATAGCTGCACCAAAACCTTGTGCAATAGATGCGGAATCTTCACCTTCCATTTTTAATGCAGCATCAATCATTATTATGGCATCAAGTTTGTTATTAGAAACGATTGTTTCTAATGCATCACCAGGCCTTCCTACGGTAGAATTTGGCCCTTCTGCTTTTAAAAGAAATAATTTTCTATTCTCAAATTCAGTTTTTGCAAGAACAGTTTGAAAAGCAACGGTTTCTTTATCAACATTCAACATCATTTTTCCGACAACCATTGGACCAATTCCATCTCCAACAGGCTGTCCTGCTTTAAATGCAGGAATTGCCTCCTTCATTGCCTCAGCTTGCTCCATTATAAAAGGAAGAATCATCTGCAGAGGTAAAATTAGGGGATAGTTATTTTGTTTTTTTGCAGTTAAGAACATGTGATTAATTATTTTATAAATCATCTGTAATGAGGAAGCAATTTCAAGCAAAGTCTGGACTTTAGATAAATCCAAATCACTGATTTCTGGAGAAAGTGACTTTACATGTTCCCTTGTATAATCTTCTCTTGATCTAACTGTATGCCTTACTTTGTCAACTATACCATTTGGATCCATGTCAACTGGCATGATTGTAAAGTAATCTAAAAATCGGTCGATTTTTTTTATAGGATCATATTTAGGTTCCAGATTTTTTTTAATGTAGTCTATTAGTTCGTTTCTAGATTCTTCTCTAAAACCATCTAATTTTTTGATACCTTTTTTGATTTCTCCAGAAGTAACGAATAATTGAATTCGTTGTCCATAAAATACAAAGAGGAAAATTGGAAGAATCCAGATTAGCATCATTAATGGGTTTGTATCATCACTCATTCCAAACAGCTGATCAAGATCAATATTTGTAAAATTCACTTAAATCAGCGATTGTCAGAACTAAATTAAATCATTCGTCCATCTTTGAATACCAATATTTATGTAAAAAATTGTAAAAAACGTGTATGACAAGGAAAAATAATGGCGAGTGCTTTTATTATAGTTCAAATACAAAAAAAGCCGAATATGCCACAAACAAAACCCATTGTAAGCGTAGAAAATGTTGTAGCCTCAGCAGACGTAATGCAGAAAATGGATTTAAATGAAATCACCAGGACATTTCCAGATGTGGAATATCATCCAGATCAATTTCCAGGCCTAGTTTTTAGATTAAAGAGTCCAAAAACTGCAACATTAATTTTCACTTCAGGTAAAATGGTATGCACTGGTTCTAAATCTGAAGAGATGGCAAGAAAAGCAGTAAAAACAGTTGTACAAAAACTTCGAAAAGGTGGAATTAAAGTAAAAAAGGATGCTGTCGTGACAATTCAAAACATTGTAGCTTCAATCAATCTAGGTGGGAAAATCCATTTGGAGCAAGCAGCAAGAACATTACCACGAAGTATGTATGAACCAGAACAATTTCCAGGACTTATTCATAGAATGTTAGACCCAAAGACCGTCATTTTATTATTTTCCTCAGGGAAACTTGTATGCACTGGAGCTAAACAAGAACCAGATGTTTACAGATCTGTAAACAACTTGCATGCATTACTAGAAGAAAAAGACCTTATGATTTATGATTAGTGATAAGTCAAACCTATTTTCATCCATTTTCTATAATTATATGCAATAAGAACGATTCAATTTGTACACAAATTTTGCAAGAACAAAAATCAAATTCAGATAAAAGGTTTCAAAGAATCTGCTTTAAAAAATATGGAAAGAATGAAAAAAGTGAATTCTCTTTCAAAAATCAATATTATTTAATGGGACTTCCTAATGGTACATCTTCATTTACTGTAAGCCAAAAGGGTTTATCATCTACATCAGCTGCTAGCAACATGGCATTTGATTCAACTCCTGCCATCTTTTTTGGTTCAAGATTTGCAATGACAATAACAGTTTTTCCTACAATATCTTCAGGTTGATAGTATTGGGCACCGCCAATAATCACATCTCGCTGGTCATCATTTCCCAAATCAATTTTTCCTTTGATAATTCTAGATTTTCCTTCAATTGGTTCAGTTGCAATAATTTTTGCAACTCTAATATCTAATTTTGCAAAATCATCATATGAAATACTTGACATAAGAAAACACTAATTTTTCTTGTTAAAATGAATTTCGAATTTACTGTAATTCTTTTTTATCTATTCCACTAGTTTCAATTTCATATTTTAGGGCAGCAGGAAGCTCTATGTACTTTTTATTTACTAGCGCAATAATTTGATCTTCTGGAACATTGACTTTTTTTAACAATTTGCCACGTTGATGAGCATAGGCATTTTTCCAAAAGCCTGTACCATCAAAGGTTCCTATTTTTGGCATGTATTTTGAGGGTTTCATTTTCTTTCAAATTTTAATTGACTGTGACGGAAGAATGGCAAATGCCATTAGAACTGGAGTTACTGTTCTGGATTTTAGGCATGTTGCCCATCACAGTCTATTTGAAAACAAATAGGAATCTAATATATTTAATGCGGATCAAATTGGTCTAGAACATGGCTACAATTGAGGTAGAAGTAGAAATTAATGCACCAGTGGACAAAGTTTGGGGTATTGTTTCAGATATTGATAATGAACCAAAATTCTGGAAAGGAACAAAGGAGGTCAAAAACATATCTAAAGATGGAAACATAATCAATAGAGAAATCACGATTGCATTTAGAGATCAAAAATGCTTGCAAGAAGTCAGACTTCAACCTAAAGAAAGGATAGAGGCTAAATTTACAAAAGGAATCATCGATGGGGAAAAAATCATATCTCTTATTCCTAAGGAAGAAAAAACAATACTTCGTACAGCATGGGACATAAAACTAACAGGAATAATGGGGATGTTTACAGGTATGATTAAGAAACACATCAAAAGTGGCACTGAGCAAGCAATGCAAAGCATCAAAGAAGAAATCGAGAGATAGATTCATGGAACTACTCATCCAAGTTTTCAATTACATACTTGCTGCAATTCTAATTGGTATTTGTGGAACATGGGTATTTCTTATTAAAACAATGATTGATTCATTTAGATTAACACCATATCTTGACAAATTTAAAAATACTTCTCAATTAACTCCCAAGGTTTCAATAATTCTTCCAGCAAGAAATGAAGAAGAATTTATCGGTAGATGTCTGGATTCATTAATTGAACAAGATTATGAACATTATGAAATTATAGTTATTGATGATTCATCTGAGGATACAACAGGGAAAATAATTTCAGAGTATGCAAAAAAACAATCTAAAATAATTCCAGTTTCTGCACGACCTAAACCAGACGGATGGATGGGGAAAAATTGGGCATGTATGGAAGGATATAGAAAAGCAACAGGAGAACTTTTGTTATTTACTGATGCAGATACAAATCATTCTAAAAATGTGATATCACTTGCAGTAGCACATTTAATTTCGTGTAATTTAGATGCATTATCTGTAATTCCAAAAATGTTGACATTTGACTTTTGGACTAATATTACACTTCCAATGATTTCTACATTTTTACATACTAGATTTTCAGCTTTGAATGTAAATAATCCTTCAAAAAAAACTGGCTACTTTTTTGGAAGTTTTTTCATTTTGAAAAAAAACACATATGAAGAAGTTGGAATGCATGAAGGAGTAAAACAAGAAATTATTGAAGACGGGGCATTAGGAAAGAAAGTAAAAGAATCAGGATATAATATGAAGATGGTTAGAGGAGAGCATCTAATTGAAGCTGTTTGGGCTCGAGATAAAAGTACTTTATGGAATGCATTAAAAAGACTAATGGTTCCACTATACCTTCAAAGTGGAAAAATTGCAATTGGTATCTTCTTTGCTGTAGTATTTTTGTTATTTGTTCCATTTCCAATATTTGCAGTATATGCGTCATTACCAATAGAAACTACATCAGCAAAGATGCTCTTTATTGCTACTACAGTTGCTTCTATTCTAATTTACATAGGTGCAATTATTGAAGCAAAATTTGGGCTTGAGTTAAGACTTGTTCATGCATTATTTGCACCCTTAGGAAGTTTAGTAGTAATTTTAGGATTTTTGAGTGGATTACTTCAAGCAAAAAGTACCTCTTCTATTACATGGAGAGGAAGGAGATATTCAATGAAAGATCATACTCAAAATTCAATTAGTGTGTAGCAAGCCTTTTACATAGAAAACAGAAAATGAAAAATCTCTTGGATAAATCAGGGGTATTTGTAGGGGGAGCTATTGGAGCAGCAATTGTAATAATCGTATTTGTAATTGTATTTGTTTCACCTCCAGATTCGATAAAACCTGAGATTGTGGTAAGTAATGGCCATTCACCAAGTACAGTTGGGGAAACAACTCCAATTTATTCAAGGAGTTTATCATTAATTGAAATTTTTGAAAAATCAGAACCAGGAGTAGTAAGAGTTAATGTGCAAAGAAGCCAAACAGTAGACGGAGTTGGCGGAGTTGGTTCAGGTTTTGTTTTCGATAAAAAAGGACATATAATTACAAATTCCCATGTTGTGGATAATGCAAAAAAGGTGGTAGTTACATTTCTTGATGGTCGATCATATAATGCAGAAATTATTGGCATAGATGAGTTTACAGATATAGCAGTTATCAGAGTCAATGCTGACTTGACACTTTTACATCCATTACTAATTGGAGATTCATCCAATCTCAAAGTAGGTGAACAAATAGCTGCAATTGGAAATCCCTTTGGATTATCTGGCTCTATGACTTCAGGAATAGTTAGTCAATTAGGAAGATTACTTCCTTCAGGAGAAGGATATTCAATCCCGGATGTTATTCAAACTGATGCTGCCATTAATCCAGGGAATTCGGGAGGGCCATTACTTAACATGAGAGGAGAGGTTGTCGGCATAAACACAGCAATTCAATCAGCTACAGGTGAATTTACAGGAGTTGGATTTGCTGTACCATCACAGACGATTGCAAAAATTGTGCCAACTCTTATCGAGAAAGGAGAATACAAACACCCATGGATTGGAATATCAGGACGAGATATTGATCCAGACCTAGCAAGTATTTTGGAACTAAAGGATGCAGTAGGATTTTTGGTAGTGACAGTAGTGGAAAATAGTCCAGCATCTAAAGCAGGATTGATTGGATCGGAAAAAATCATAGAACTTGAGGGTATAAGATATGCAATGGGAGGAGACATTATTTTGTCAGTAGATGGAATTGAAGTTAGGCAAATTGACGATATTTTGATTCATCTTCAAAGGGCAAAATCTGTGGGAGATAAAATGGTTTTAGAGATTCTCAGAGATAGTAGAACGACAAATGTCATAATTGTTCTCCAAGAGAGACCAAACGGAAACTAGTATAGTACAAGCATAAATACTTCAAGTCAAAAATCTTTCTGTTGAACAAGCTTGTGTTAAACTCTGATAGTTTAAACAATATTTTAGAGAACAAGGCCATATCACGTCAGGACATTATTGACATTTATCTAAATGCAATAGAAGATCCCAGGGAGTTATTTTCAGTTGCACAAAATTTGAGGAAAAAAATAAAAAATAATTCAGTAACATTTTCAAAAAAAGCATTTTTCAACATCGTTAATCTCTGTAAAGATACTTGTTCTTATTGTACATACAAAGCAGAACCAGTAGAAGAAAAACTGTCGTTGATGTCAAAACAGCAGATATCAGAATTGTTGAAGCTTGCAAAAAAATACAGGTGTGTTGAAGCACTTTTTGTTACTGGAGAACAACCAGAACAGAGATATCAAGAAGCACGAGATTGGCTTAAGGAAAATGGATTCAAATCCACTGCAGAATATCTAATCCACGCATCTGAACTTGCATTAGAATCAGGATTATTTCCTCACACAAATGCAGGAAATCTGAGTTTTGATGAGATGAGAGAATTGAAGAAAACGAACGTCTCAATGGGAATAATGCTTGAAAATGTTAGTGAAAGATTAACAAAAAAAGGAATGCCTCATTACTTAGCTGCAAGCAAGAGACCAAAAGCTAGATTAGAAGTATTAGAAAACTCTGGAAAGTTAGGAATACCAATGACTACAGGAATTCTAGTAGGAATTGGAGAGACAGCAGAAGAGATTATTGATTCAATTATAGCAATAAAACAATTACATCAAAAATATGGAAATATTCAGGAAATAATTTTGCAGAATTTTCAACCAAAACCAGATACAATAATGAGGGATACACCATCAACTGATGAAAATTATTTTAAAACAATTGTAGCATTGTCAAGAATCATCATGCCGGAGATGAACATACAGATTCCGCCAAATCTATCTCCAAAATCATATCAAAGTTTCTTGTCTGTTGGAATTAATGATTGGGGAGGAATATCACCATTAACTCCGGATTTTGTTAATCCAGAATTTTCATGGCCTGAGATTAACAAAGTTGATGAAAACTCAAAAAAAGCAGGATTTGAATTGAAATGTAGATTTCCAATATATCCTGAATTTTTTTCTTTTGTTAGCAAAGAGTTAAGAGACAAGATGGCATATATTGAAAATGAGGAAGGACTAGTAAAAGAGGAATATTGGAGATGACAAATAGCATAGAGTCACTTTTCAAGGATGCAGACCCAATAGTATCGGAAATCCTAAACAATGCATTATCAGAAAAGGAGATATCTGCAAAAGAGGGGTTGACATTATACAATACAACTGGGATTGACTTTCATCTTATAGGACTTGTCGCTGATGAAATTAGAAGAAGAAGAGTAGGAGATATTGTATCCTATGTAGTCAATAGAAATATCAATTTTACAAATGTATGTATCAAACAATGCGGTTTTTGTGCATTTAGTAGAGATTTTCGAGAAGAAGAAGGCTATCTCTTACCAACAGAAGAGATTGTGCGAAGGGCAAAAGAGGCACATCAGTTAGGAGCAACCGAAGTCTGCATTCAGGCAGGACTTCCCCCAGATATGGAAGGGGATTTGTATGAAAAAATATGTAGAGAGATTAAAAAAGAGATTCCAGATATCCATATTCATGGATTTTCACCTGAAGAGATTCTTTATGGAGCAACAAGATCAGGAAATTCGATTGAAGAGTTTTTGAAGAAAATGAAGGAAGCTGGAGTGGATACACTTCCAGGAACATCGGCCGAAATTCTTGATCAAAAACTGAGAGATAAAATTTCTCCAGGTAGAATCAGTGTAAAAGATTGGGAGAATGTTATCAAGACTGCCCATAAAATGGGAATCAATACAACATCAACAATGATGTTTGGCCATCTAGAAACACTTGAAGAAAGGGTAAACCATATTGCAAAATTAAGGGAAATTCAAAAAGAAACAGGAGGGTTTACAGAATTTGTTCCATTAAATTTCATTCCCACTGAAGCACCAATGTACAAACATCAATTACATGAAGGAATTAGACAAGGGGGTAGTGGAAATGATGTTTTACTTACACATGCAATTGCAAGAATTATGTTGAATAATTCTATTGACAATATTCAGATGTCATGGGTAAAAGAGGGACAAAAGATGTCTCAACTACTGCTGATGTGGGGAGCAAATGATTTTGGAGGGACATTGATCAATGAAAGCATATCAACATCTGCAGGTTCAGATCATGGTCAACTATTAAGACCAAAAGAGATAAGGAGAATTGTAAAAGAAATAGGAAGGGTTCCAGCAGAAAGAAATACACAGTATCAGATTCTGAAAAAATTCAACAATAAAAATGACATTGAAGATGAGCTTGACAAAGTTGTAGATACATCTCAATTTGGGTCATATGTAGAATTGATAAAAATAAATAAATTTAATTACAAAAATCCAAGGATAGAATAATTGTCTGCCTTAGAAAAGGCATTAAATCATTCAAAGAACATAGGAATCGAGGAATCTGAGATAGTTTTTGTGAGAAAAAAGATCACAACTGTAAGGATTACAGATTCAAAGATTATTGAAATCAAACAAAACTTTGACAAAAACTATGGTATGCGACTATTCCATGGGAAAAAAATCGCATCAGTTCAAACAACTAATCATCAAGAAATAAAAAAGATAATCGATAGTGCATTTAAAACATCATTGAGTCTTAAACCTAGAGAATTTTGGAGAGGATTACCACATAATATAGCAACTAAACAACTTGATGGGACATTTGATGAGAAATTAATGAAGATTTCATGTGATGAAGCAAGAGATATCGCACAGAATATGATAAATTCAACAAATAATGAGAAAGTGGATACAATTACAGGATCACTAAATATAGTTTCAGAGGAATTTGAAATAGTAAATTCCAACGGATTGAATCTAAAAGATAATGCCACATACATTTCAGGAATCATTAATGCTGAATCAGAACATGGAACTATACCAGTATCAGGAATAGGATATGCATGCGGTAGAACTTTATCAAATTTTTCTGCAGAACAAATTGGAAATGATGCAAAAATTATGTGTATAGAATCAATAAACCCACAAAAAATTGATTCGAACAAATATTCGATTATTTTTGAGCCATACTCTGTAGGAGAATTATTGGCGTTTGTCATTGCTTCAAATTTTAATTTTAAATCATTTACAGAAACGAAAAGCTGTTTCTCAAATAATTTTGAAGACAAAATAGCAATTGAAAAACTTAGTTTGATTGATGATCCACATATTCCCAATGGCATTGGAACAAAATCTTTTGATGATGAAGGCATAGAAACTCAAAAACAGAATTTAATAGAAAATGGAATTTTTAAAAATACTTTTTCTAATCTGTTTGATAGCTACAAAGAAGGAAAACAATCTTCAGGTAATGCGTCAAGACCGAGTTCGCCTATGGGAAGAAGTTCAGAGCCAATTCCAATGTCATCTCCTCACAATCTGAAAATTAATTCAGGGAATATTTCTCAAGAAGACATGATTAAAGATACGAGACAGGGATTGTTAGTTGGAAGATTATGGTACACATATGCAGTGAATCCAATTAGAGGAGACTTTTCATGTACTGCAAGAAGCGGGATAAGAATAATTAAAGATGGGAAGATAAAGGGACCTGGAAAATCTGTGAGGATTATTCATAACCTTCCTGCAATGCTAAAAAATATTTCAGAAATTGGAAACAATCAAAGAAATGTAATACAATGGGCATCGCTTCCATCCGTCACTCCATCAATTAAAGCCGGAAATATTGCAGTAAGTTCTATCTAAAATGGGATGATTTTTTGCATTTTCAGTTAGAAAATATCAGATTTTAAGTAAAAAATGGACTCCTTTATTTGAAAAATGCAACTGCCAGATATGCAATATAGCCAATAGTCAGGCAGATACCCATAATTCTATGAATAATTCCAGTTTTGATGGCAATTAACAATGAAAGACTAAAGATGATCATTATTGCATAATCTACATAAACATCAGATGAAATCAACACACCCCCAAGTGTTGCACCAACTCCCATTATCATTAAGATATTGTAGATATTACTTCCAATAATGTTTCCAACGCCAATATCTGCATGTCCTTTTCTTATTGCAATAATTGATGTTATTAATTCTGGAAGTGATGTTCCAATTGCAATTACAGTCAATCCAATTATTTTTTCAGATAATCCAAATTCTTCTGCTAAAACTACAGCATTATCAACTGTAAGAATTGCGCCAACATACAAAAGCGCAACTCCTAATCCAATCAGTCCAAAAGACTTTAGATATATGTTGTTTTTACTTTGTTCAATTTCCTCTTTGTTTTCTTTTCTTTGTTTCATTGCATCTTTGTATGTATAAAATCCAAATATACCTAATCCACCAAGTAACAAAATTCCATCATACTGAGAAAGTTCACCATCAAGCGAGAGTAAAACAAGTAAAAATGAAACTCCCAACATGATTGGAATTTCTTTTCGTAAGACAGATTTACTTACTGCTAGAGGAACAAGGATAGCAGCTGCACCAATTACCATTCCAACATTTGCAATATTGCTTCCAACAATGTTTCCCAAAATAATTGCACTGTGTTCTCCTGCAGCTGCAACACTAGCAGCAAGTTCTGGAGTTGAGGTGCCATAAGCCACAATAGTCATTCCTATTACAAGATTACTTATGCGAAATTTCCTTGCGATAGCAACACCCCCACTAACTAGCCAATTTCCACCAAAGCACAACATTACTAATCCAACAATAGTGAGGATTGCATTTACTGCTACATCCATAGTGAGGTTTCAAGTTTTGATTGTTTAAAGGAGATGATTCATTATAATTTCACAATTATAACAAGAAGAGTTGTACTTTAGTTTCAATATTCTATTTCAGGCATGTTTTTGATGGTCAAAACATTTTCATTTATCGAACTGAATGTGCAATTACTTGTTTTGGATGGCATATCAGAACATGTGAAAAACTGCTTTTTCTTGAAATCATTCAAGGGCGTCATTTGAATTGCTCAGATCTGAATCATTAATGCGTAGGTTAGCCTGTACAGGAGGTTAGAAAAATCCAGATCACCAAAATTTATTAGAAAAAAATCATCTAGTAGAACCTTTATTTTTGTCATTTACCATCCCCCTTAAGATAGACATTCATAGTCTTTACTCATTTCCGATGGAATTTCGAGTGAAATGAAAAGACGACTAATTGACAGATTTATGAAAGTACATAGAATGATAGTAATGAATTAGAAATCCTTTTTCCACTTAGTTCTGTCTAATCACTTCAAAATTAAATGAGTTAGAATTATACTTCATTGATCTAATGGTTTCTCCAATGATTTCAAACATTTTACAATACATTTTACATTGAATTTCAGACCAAACTGCACCGAGAGAATGTTTTTGCATAAATACCGTATTGTCTTTTCTATCTCGCATTATCATTGCAATACCATTTTCCCTATTCCATTCCAAGATTCTTCTACTCACCTCAAGGAAATCAAGATTATCCACTTGAAACTCCATTTCAGAGATAATTACTTTGGCATTGTGTTCCACGATTTTACCGATCTCGTTTTTCTTTATTGCATCATGTCGTTTCTTTAAAATCTCACCAGAAAGTGTAATATCTCCACGGTATTGTTTTATTCTCTGAAATCGTAGCCAATCATGTACGATTTTTGCAGTCATTGCAGAAGGATTAGTTCCATATTCTTTTACTATCTTTAGATATTCATCATGATCTTCTTTGTTTAGTCGTACTCCTATTAGATTTGACATGATTTAGTATAGACAATATAGATTATTTATCATTTGTTAACATTTGTTGATATTGTTATCACAGAGCCCATATACTACCAATTTGTATTTTTATTCATGAAAGCAATACAACGAAAACACGAGAAGGAAATTCATAACGTAGAGATTAACCAGGAAAAACAAAGTGAGACCGATGAGGTAAGAGTTAATGAAATATTAATTAGATATTTTGTTTGGTACATAAATAACAATATTGAAGAATTTCAAACGTTTTTCAAATTTTGGAATCAAAAGTTCACAAACCAATCATCTGTATATTCGAGGTAGACAACACAATACAAAATCATAGGATTTGTTATGTCTCACAGAAATAGCATACTTTATCATTTACTAATATTAGATGAAGAATTAGATAACAGTGTGTCTTATGACGAATTTGATTAGATTGCATAGATAACAATATTAAAAAATTAGATCTTGAATACTTGCAAAAAAGTTCCAACGTAGAATAATTCAGTAGCAAAAAAAGTCACACAGATAATCAATCAAATTGTCTTAACATGAAAAGAGGAGCAAAAATCTTTATTGTATTAAAATAAAATATCAATTAGAGGATATCATAATTATGTCCTTTACAGAGAAACTATTTTACTACTAAAACGGGGCATTTTGCTGATTGACTTACTGCATTACTCACACTACCTAATAGAAATCGGTTAAATCCAGTTTGTCCATGGGAACCAATTATAATTAGATTAACCTTTTTCGAATTTGCAAAGATAACAATCTGCTTTGAGATAGATTTAGTCTCAAGAACATGAATAGAAAGTAAAACACCAGACCCCCTTGCGATCTTTTCCAATTTTAAGAGAAACTCCATTGCAAATTTCTTGGCATCTTGTATTATTTTCTTGTTTATTCTTTTATCAACATACCAAGCACCAAGATTTTCTTTTTCCAAACAGGTAAGAACATAGATTTTAGCATTTTGTTTTTTTGCAATATCCAGTGCAGCCTTAAATGCTTTAACTGAATACGTTGAACCATCAAAAGGCACTAGAATGTTTGTTATTGTCATTTCTTATTTTACCACCATTACAGGAATATTTGCTTTGTGTGCTACATCATTTGCAACACTTCCTAAGATAAACTTGTTAAGACCAGTTCTTCCATGGGAACCTATTACAATTAGATCAAATTTGTGAGAATTTAGATAATTCATAATTCCCTTTGATACAGAAGGATCATGTAAGATTTTTAATGAAAGACTAATGCCTTTTTTGCTTGCGGTAGTCTGGAGATTTGAAAATAGTTTTTTGAGGGCTTTGCTTTGTTTTTCCAACGAATCTTTGTTAAATTTCATTGAAAAACCAATAGATGGTTGATATATACCGGTTACAACTGTAACTAGTGTTATTTTACTTTTATTTGGTTCTGCAAGATCTAACGCACTTTTGAAAGCTCTGTTTGCAAATCCAGAAGAGTCATACGCGACCAAAATATTTTTTAAATCCAATCTGATTGGGAATAAAATTACTTACTATTAATTCCTAGTATGAAAATAAATCCTCAAATCAAATAGAAAAAATTCTTTTCACATATTATTGAAAGTATCATCCATGTTATCATTGATATTTTGAACAAACAAATGCAAAGATTGCGTTACGCTTGGTAAATTTAATATCAACAACTGAAATTTTGTGATTTTCATTTAGCCTTAATTTCAATGAAATCTATATGATGTATTTTGGAAGATTCGGATCTTATGTAAAATTCTGAGATAAATTTGAGAGAAAGGGGTAACTATTCAGAATCTCTCTGAGTGTCAAGCAGGGAACGGACATGGCCAATAATTTTAAGATAATCTGCCCTTGGTTCTGTGCTTATTAAAAATAGTTCTTGAGAGTTTATTGGAATAGTAATCATTGTGACTTTTTCAAATTCTGTAATAGAAGACGTTTCATGACCAAGTTTGTAGGCCAAATTGGTATAAAATTCTCTTTTTTGGAATCCATAATGAATCGACATTCTTGCATCATTATCATCAAGCAATTTCTCAGTATTGTCTCTTTGTCCACCTGCAACTAGTTCGCCTTTGCTATTTGCAACACCTGCAAACCTAACTTGTGGATCAAAATCAATAATTTGTTTTGACAATCTATCATAATCAATAGTCATAGAGGTTCACCACAGAATTATTTCTTCTTTCGTAGTATTTCATCCTTGTCTTTTAGGTCTTCAGTATAACTATCCATATCTAACTTGAACTCTTCTTCATCAGAATAGGCACGTTCAGCATGCTCGCTAATATCCAAACCAACTTCTTCCATTTCAGAAACAAATATTTTTCCACCATGGTTTGATGACAAACCAGAATTTTTTGAAATTATTTCAACTACTTTTCTGGCGTCTTTATCTGAGACTACTATCTCGATTTTTGCCAAAGGTTTGACTTTAGACCAGTAGAATCAACATTTGATCCTTTTGGCTTGTTGTAAATAGGACTATCATCTAAATTTCGTTTATCAATAATGTATGTTCCCAAGGCATTCAAATTCGTTTGAATTGTAAGAAAATTTTTTCTCTTGATTACTGCCTCTATCTTTTTCACAAATAATTTTCAAAAATGGGACTATTTATAGAATAGGTCATTATCAAGGATAAAATTCAGACTGCATTATGACAAGTTTTTTGACTGCGTTACCCACATCTAAAATACAGAAAAGTAGAAAATTGAGGTGTAAAAAAACCAGCTAGAAAGATCAATAAAGCTCAAGTTAAAGACTAATAAGGTAATATACCGTACTATACGGTATGATGCGAGCAAGGCTAACATATGTACCACTAGAAGTGGCAGATCAATTCGAAGATTTTATCATAAAAAGGGATGTGCAAATACTTGATGCAGTAAAGGCAAGAACAAGAGATTACAGTACATTATCTCTATTGAAGTTATTGTATCAGCTTAGAGGAAATCCTATGACGTTTTCAGATTTATATTCAAAGTCAAAGATCAGAATGAAAAAGTCATTTCTGAATTATTTACACTTGTGTGTAAATTATAACTTTGTCAAAAAAGAACCAGTAGGATCAAATGTAATCTATTCCATTACAGACAAGGGACGAACTATGTTAAGTTTATTCATGGATAAAAATAACTAATTCAAAAAAAGAGACAGTATATCAACAAGTACATCTCAAAAAATAATTCAAAACACAGAGAAAATAAACAAAAATGATCTTAGGAATTATTTTTTTCTTAAATTTATTAGATAAAATAAAAGGTGAAAGCATAGAAAATAGGACTACGAAAGATTTGTAAAAAATTTATTAAATAGAAATGGTGAAAATTTTGTTGTCAAATTCTTCAAGTTACTAAAAACTACCTAACTAAAAGTACAAAATACTTAGTTAGTATAGTAATTAGATAGAACAAATCGACGTAAACTGTGCAAAAAGAATTTCCTGAAGCTGAAGTTTTCGAGACAAAAAAAATAGAATTAAAGAATCCAATAATTTTTGCGGGGTTTGTAGGAGCAGGGTTAGTAGGTCCACTAGCAATCAATCACATTATCAATAAATTAGAAATGGAAGAGATCGGGGTAATGAGATCAAAATACCTTCCTCCCTCAACAGTTTTTATGAGAGGCAGGTTACGTCATCCATTTAGATTTTATGCAAATCAAGAAGGAACAATCTGTGCCATTATTTGTGAAATAACGCTGAGAATGGAAGGATTATACTCATTGGTATCATCAATTTTGGATTGGGCGATACAAAAAGGATCCAAAGAAATTGTAATTCTAGATGGAGTTGCAAGCACCGAACATGATGACAAGGCGTATTGTGCAGCTGAAGAAGATCTGATAAGAACAATGGCAGACAAAGACATCAGTATGATTCCTCAGGGATTCATCACGGGGATTCCAGGCGGAATACTAAACGAATGTCTAGTAAGAGAAATTCAAGGTTTGACTCTATTGGCAAAAGCAAACAAGATAGCACCAGATTCTGCAGCTGCTGCAACTCTGATAGAGGCATTAAATCGATTTTATGAAATGAATATAGACATAGTGGAGCTTCAAAAAGACAAAGATAGAATTCGCTCAGAATTCAGTGAATTATCTCAAAAATATGTAGAACATAGAGAAGAGATATCTGGAATGTACATGTGATCGAAAAAGTAGGCAAATTCTTTTATTTATAACAGATACGCATCAAACTATGAGTCTAACCTACAAAAAAGCAGGTGTAGACATTTCTAAAATTAAACAAAGTCAAATAACAATTGGTAAATTAATTACATCTACTCATAAGCTGCAGAAAAAAGCAAAGATAGCACATGGGTTTGGACATTATGCAGGAATTGTAGAGATTCCAGGAGGAAAACTTTTGGCCACACATACAGATGGGGTAGGAACTAAAGTAGTAATTGCAAATATGATGAAAAAATACAACACTATAGGAATTGATTGTGTTGCAATGAATGTTAATGACATTATCTGTATTGGTGCAACGCCAATCTCATTTGTAGATTATATTGCTGCAAACAAGAATAATCAACAGATATTTAAAAAAATTGTAGAAGGATTGGTAACAGGAGCAAAGAAATCTGCAATGCCAATTGTTGGAGGAGAGACAGCAATAATGCCAGATGTGATTGAAGGAAAAGGATTTGCTTTTGATTTGGCAGGAATGGTAGTTGGATTGGTAGAGAGAAAAGAGATGATTCTTGGAAACAAAATAAAGTCAGGAGATGTAATTATCGGTGCAAATAGTACAGGGATTCATTCAAATGGATATTCACTGGCAAGAAAAGCACTTCTAACAAAATATTCTGTCAAAGACAAAGTAAAAGGAGTAGGAACAATAGGAGATGCGTTGTTAAAACCCACTGAAATCTATACAAAACCTGTCCTCGAAATAATTCAAAAATGTAAAGTCAATGGTCTTGCTCACATAACAGGTGGGGCATTTACCAAATTATTACGCCTCAAAAAGATAGGTTATGAGATAGATACCCTACCTAGAATTCCACCAATTATGGGATTAGTTAAAGAACAAGGAGTAAAACCAGAAGAAATGTACAAGACATTCAATATGGGAGTAGGGTTCTGTGTGATTTCACCTAAAGATCAAGCAACAAGAATCAAATCTATATTCAAAAAATACAAGATCTCAAGTCAAGAAATAGGGCAGATCATTTCCAAGAAAGGTGTTTTTGTGAACTCGATAAAAATTGCTTAATTTAACAATAACAAAATAATTTTCAACATAATATCACCTTATATGACACATTTCTCAAACTTCATCAGAGAAAGATGGCTGCAGAAGCACAATTTATTGAGACAATTATTGGCGTAGGAATTCTCCTTTTTGCAGCTAAGTTAATGGCAGAGTTATTCCTTAGACTAAAACTTCCAATTGTCTTAGGAGAGCTCCTAGCAGGAATGATTGTTGGGCCATTTGCATTAGGAGGATTCTTTGTTGTTGATGGAAAACAACTGCTACAAATCAATGATGAAATTAGAATACTAGGAGAAATGGGGGCAATCGTGATTTTATTTATGGCAGGACTTGAGATGACACCAAAAGAATTTCTCAAGGGCGGAAAAGCCTCATTTACAGTTGGAACACTCGGAGTAGTTGTTCCATTTTTTGCAGGTCTTGCAGTTTTTCAGATGTTTGGATTTGATGCATTACAATCAATGCTGATTGCAACAGCACTCACAGCAACAAGTATTGCAATTTCAATTCAGGTTCTAAGTGAATTTGGTAAAATTAAAACTCCAGAAGCCAGACTAATCATAGGTGCAGCAGTAGTAGATGATATTTTGGCAATCGCAGTATTATCAGTTGTTTCATCCATTGCAGGATCAGAAGGAGGAGTAGACAGTATTGACATTACAGAAATTACAATTACAATTTTGCAAGTATTAGGATTCTTTGCCATAATGCTTATCGTTGCAGTCGTTGTCATTCCAAAGGTGATCACTCCAAGACTATGGAAGGCAAAAGGAAGTGTAGAGGGAATAGCGACTGCGTCGTTTTTTGGGGCTGCAGCTCTTGCAGGATCCATAGGACTTTCTCCAATTGTAGGAGCATTTGCAGTAGGAATGGCACTATCAACTACGAAAGTCTTTGAAAAAGTAGAAAATTATATCGGAAAGATAGGTTTGATTTTCGCGCCTTTGTTCTTTGCCATTATTGGTGCACAGGTAGATCTAAGAGCAGTTGATTTGAACATTTTGATGCTAAGTGGAGTTATCATAATAGTTGCAATTGTAACAAAATTATTTGGATGTGGTCTTCCTGCAATGTTTTTTTTGAAAAACAAGGCTCAGGGAATGCGAGTTGGGATTGGGATGATTTCACGAGGTGAAGTAGGCCTCATTGTAGCAGGGGTTGGAGTTACCGGAGGAATTCTTACTTCTGAAGTATATTCTACAATAGTAATTATGGTAGCAGTAACAACTATCATCACACCAATTTGGCTCAAAATGGAATATAGAAAAGAACAAAAAAGTAGTCATGGATCTAATGGGCAAAGTATTGAGCAGAAACCAGAATAAACAATCAGAAACTCTTAGATTATATAGAAAATTCATTATGAATAAGTATGTTCTCTGAGAGAAAACTTGATGGTGAAAGAAGTGACTGTTGATTACAATGAATTAACAAAACAAGTCCTCAATCTATACCCACAAGTGAAGTTTGCAGGAGTTGTAAATGTTAAGGGAGAAATTGTTTCTGGTGGACATAAAGAAAATGTTGATCAATTACTAGTTGGAGATGAGGTTAAAATGTCAATTCATTATTCTATACAAAAAAGAGACATCTATACTAATTTGGCATATAAGATTGGAAAAGAAAGATCAGAAATTACTGAATTTGAAAAAGCTGCAATCATTAGAATTCCAATAAATTCCAATGAATTGTTTTTAGTTCGGACAGACAAAGGAGTAGATTATCTGAAAATTGTTGACTTTGTTTATTCAAAACTAGACCCTCAAAAATACATTCGCGAAGAGATCAAAGTAATTCAAGATGAGATTGAGAAATTAAAAATTCTCAAAGAAAGCAAAAAAGTAAAATCAAAAAAGAAAAAGGTGGTAAAGAGAAAACCAGCTAGAAAGACGACTGTAAAGAAAAAGGTGGTAAAGAGAAAACCAGCTAGAAAGACGACTGTAAAGAAAAAGGTGGTAAAGAGAAAACCAGCTAGAAAGACGACTGTAAAGAAAAAGGGGGTAAAGAGAAAACCAGCTAGAAAGACGACTGTAAAGAAAAAGGTGGTAAAGAGAAAACCAGCTAGAAAGACGACTGTAAAGAAAAAGGTGGTAAAGAGAAAACCAGCTAGAAGAGTTACTAAAAGAAAAACAACTAGACGCAGATAGGATCAAGAAAAGTCAAATTATTTAACGAATTTATGTCCAAATTAAGATGAGCATTCATGAGTAAACTAGATCCTCTATTATCCAAAGCATGTAGTGAAATCACTGAAAATCTACTGACAATAAAAGAGCCTAATAAAAAACAGGTAAAAGAAGAAATCATAAAAATTTGCACAAAGTATGCACTTGAGAGAATTCCTAGAAATTATGAAATTCTATCAATGGCAAAAGAGTCTGATTTTAACAAATTAAGAAAAGTTTTGTTAAGGAAACCAACAAAGACGGCATCAGGAGTAGCTGTAGTAGCATTAATGCCAAAACCATATGCGTGTCCCCATGGAAGATGCACATATTGCCCAGGTGGAATTGAATACAATTCTCCAAACAGCTATACAGGAAAGGAGCCATCATCACTTAACGCAATAGAAAATGAATTTGATCCTAAATTACAGATTACATCAAAGATTGAAAAATTAATTGCGTTTGGACATGACCCAACTAAAATGGAAGTGGTAATAGTTGGAGGAACTTTTCTTTTCATGCCAAAAGACTATCAAGAGAATTTTATCAGATCATGCTATGATGCATTAAATGGAACTGATTCAAAAGATTTGCAAGAAGCAAAATCAAACAACGAACATGCTGCAATAAGAAATGTGGGATTTACAATTGAGACAAAACCAGACTATTGTAAAAAAGAACACATAGATTTAATGTTAAACTACGGAATAACAAGAATAGAGATTGGAGTTCAATCATTACAAGAACGAGTTTATGAAATAGTTAACAGAGGACATAACTATAATGATGTAGTAGAATCATTTCAAATTTCAAAAGACGCAGGTTACAAAATTGTAGCACACATGATGCCAGGATTACCTACAATAACTCCAGAAGAAGATATTGCTGATTTTGAAAAATTATTTTCAGATCCGCAGTTACGTCCAGATATGTTGAAAATTTACCCATCACTTGTAATTGAAAATACGCCATTGTATGATGAATACAAACTAGGAAAATATACACCATACTCAGATGAGGATATGATTAGAGTTTTAACAGAGGCAAAAAAGAAGATCCCAAAATGGGTCAGAATCATGAGAGTTCAAAGAGAGATTTCACCAAAAGAGATTATCGCAGGACCAAAATCAGGCAATTTACGACAGATTGTACATCAAAATTTAGCAAAACAAGGCATCTCATGCAAATGTATCAGATGTCGAGAAGCAGGATTATCAAATAAAAAATCTAACGGAGCAGATGTAAAACTAAATAGAACAGATTATGATTCCTCAGGAGGAAAAGAAGTGTTTTTGTCTTATGAGGACAAAAACGAATCAATTTACGGATTTTTGAGATTAAGAAAGCCAAGTAGTGAGGCCCACAGAGATGAAGTTGGTAAAGATAGTTGTATTGTAAGGGAGATTCACGTATATGGAAAATCATTGAAGCTTGGAGAGAAAGAAGAAAATGAGATACAGCATTCAGGGCTAGGAAAGAATTTGATGAAAGAAGCAGAAAAAATTTCAAAAGAAGAGTTTGATGCAAAGAAAATTTTAGTGATTAGTGCAGTTGGTACAAGAGAGTATTATCAAAAGTTAGGGTATTCGTTATATGGGCCGTACATGTCCAAAACATTAAACTAGGAAAAAGAAATGTCAGAGCAAGAAATTATTGGAAAAGGAACATGGATAGATAAATTAGCTTCAGAATTACTTGAACGTGAAAAAGCACTTGGAAGAAATCTAGATATTCTAAGAGTAGAAAGTGGTCTTGGTGCATCAGGCGTTCCACACATTGGAAGCTTAGGAGATGCAGTAAGAGCATATGGTGTCAAACTAGCATTAGAAAATTTTGGATACAAATCAGAACTAATTGCATATTCAGATGATCTGGATGGTTTGAGAAAAATCCCAGAAGGATTTCCTGATTCTCTAGAAGAACACTTAGCAAAACCTGTTTCATTAATTCCTGATCCTTATGGATGTCATGACTCGTATGGCATGCATATGAGTAGTATTCTCTTAGACGGACTAGACAAGGTTGGAATAAAATATGAATTCAGGAGAGCAATTGATACTTACAAACAAGGATTGCTAAAAGACCAAATCCATGCAATCTTGCAAAACAGCACAAAGATTGGAGATAAAATTTCAGAACTTGTAGGACAAGAAAAATATCAAAAATATTTACCCTATTTTCCAGTATGCGCAAACTGTAATCGTCTCTACACCGCAGAATCTACAGAGTACATTGTAGATGAAAAGAAAGTAAAGTATCATTGCCATGATGTTGAAATAGGCTCAAAAATGATCAAAGGCTGTGATCATCAAGGGGAGGCAGACATTACAAAGGATCTTGGGAAACTAGCATGGAAGGTAGAGTTTGCTGCAAGATGGTCAGCATTTGACATCAGATTTGAAGCATATGGGAAAGATATCATGGATTCTGTAAAAGTAAATGACTGGGTAGCAGACGAAATTTTAGAATTCCCACATCCCCATCATGTAAAGTATGAGATGTTCTTAGATAAGGGAGGAAAAAAGATTTCAAAATCATTAGGAAATGTGGTTACTGCACAAAAATGGCTAGAGTTTGGCAGTCCAAAATCAATTTTATTATTACTATACAAAAGAATCACAGGCGCTCGAGAATTAGGATTTGAAGACATTCCGTCTTTGATGAACGAGTATAATGAATTAGAGGATATCTATTTTGGAAGAATCAAAGTAAACAATCAGGCAAAACTTACAAAATCAAAAGGACTCTATGAATATGTAAATCTCCTTAATCCTCCAAAGCAATCAAGCATACATGTAAACTATAGACTCTTAATTGAATTGGCAAAAATCTTCAAAGAGAACAGAGGAGAAAGAGTAATGAAAAAACTCCTAGACTATGGCGTCATAAAAAATCCCGAGCCAGAAATAGAAAAACTAATTGATCTTGCAGGAAACTTTTCAGATGAATTTGATGAACAAGAAAAAATACAAGTTGATTTAGATGATGATGTAAAAAGAGCACTGAAAATTCTAGTAGATACACTTGGTGCAGAAGATGAACCAGAAGACATTCAAAATACAATATACCAAATTGCAAAATCAAATGATGTGCAACCAAAAGATTTCTTCAAAATATTATATCAAATAATACTTGGAACTTCAAGAGGACCCAAGATAGGACCTTTCATCTCAGATATCGGAAGAAAACAAGTAGCAAAAACATTGTCAGAGTACAGATAATCATGGTTCACAAGGAACATAATAGATCAAAAAACAGCGGCGGATTCGCACTCATAATTTTTGGAGCATTATTGTTGTTTCTTGCACCACAAGAGGTCACCATTTCAGCAGGATTAAACATAATTGCATGGGTAGGAGGAATCATTATTGGAAGTATCGGGTTTTATCTGAAATTTATCAGAACGCGTATAAAAAAATAGTAAAGAAAGATTCATCTTTTGGAGATATTTGGTAAGAGATATGGGACTTTTTGGCAAGAAGAAAATAAAAGAAGAGATAGTATCTGAAAAGAGCGAGGAGGACATACTAAAAGAAGAGCTTCAAACCGAAGTCAAAAACTTACAAGATGAATTTCGAACAAAACAGCAAGAGATTAACGACATTACACAAAAAATTCAGACTGTAAAAGAAGAATACGACACTACAGTCAGCAACTTAATGTTAGTAAAAAAAGAACTCAATCAAAAGAAAATGGAATTAGATGTTGTCCTACGAGAATACAAGGAAATTCGAGAAAAAATTAAAAATTCAGAGCAGATTAAAGATTCTAAATCAGTTAACGAATTTAATAAAACCAAAGAAAACCTTTCAAAAATCAAGCAAGAGTTAGAAGAGATCACAAAAGAACATCAAGAGATTAAAGAACAAGTTACAAAGGAACAATCCAGCCTTCATAGTATTAGAAAACAGCATATAGATGCAGAAAAAGAACTAGACGAAGCAAACTCCAGACTATACAATGCAAAAGAAGAATTAGAGAAAAAAGATCATTTTCAAGATACAAATATTCTTACTCCAAAAGAAAAAGAGTTTATTCAAGGAGACGAAGTAAACCAAAAAAGCTCTGCAGGAATTATTGAAGCAGCAAGTGCGGTAGTTGGATCATTAAAATCAAAACTAAACATGGCACAGAAAGAACTTGAAACAGTTCAGTTACTTTTGGAAAAAGAAAGAGATGAACACGAAACAACTAAACAAGAATTAGAAAAACTGAAAATATCTGCAAAAGCACTTGAATAATCACAAGTTTTCAAAATGTTTTTTCCATTTTGATTTCATTTCCTTTTCTGAAATTCCTATATCATATAATGGAGAAGTCACTTCAGATACGCTAGAAACATCAACTAGCACTATGGAATTAATGGAACTCTTGACTCCTTTTTCTCTATAATAATGTAGGATTTCATCATACAGAGAATTGTCTTGAATAATTCTAGCCTTACCCTTGAACAGATAACCCTTACGTAGAAGAGGATCAATCACATTAATTTCCACATGAGGATTACTTTGCAAGTTATCAATAGTATCAGGGGAGCGAATATCTGCAAAAGCCAATACCTCAGATGTCCAACCAATTATAGTTCCTTTAGGTGAAATGTTTGGTTTTCCATCAGAGGAAACAGATGCCACGTAACCTAACTTGTGAAGATCCAAAAAGTCTCTAATTTTTTGAGTAATCATTCCTGCTGTTACAAATGATTACAATGTAATTAGTTTTCAAAATTATCTCATAACTTCAGTCAGATATTGAGAAAAGAAGAAAAACCCAATTCCTCCACCAATAATTGCAACCCATGCGGCAATCTGTTTAATTTTGGACAACTGAAGGTAACTTTTCAAACTCACTATTGAATCTAATCAAATTTTCCTAGACAATTATAATTAGACTAGCAGTAACTACCAATATTGGCAAGCATCAAAGATGTTGGAAAATTTTTTCTGTTCATTGTTGGAGGAATAGTGGCCATAATAGTAGGTTCTTTTATGATTCGAGGAACCATGCACCTGTGGGACAAACCAGACAAAGACAAATCAGATAAAAAAGATAAGGACTAAAAAACAAGTTCTTTCAAACATTATTAGAATTGCTTCAAGATTCTACAATTAGAAAATCACTTGACCAATACATCAAAAGAAGAATTCGAGAAATTCCTACTGAAATTAAACAAACATTTCCAAATATCAAACTAATCTGTAAGTGTGATAGTGAACTAGATTTTCTCTATGGGTACTATGTTGGAAAAATAGAAGAAGGATCCTTGCACTATCTGCTCAAAGCAACACGTGCATCAGCTGGAGGTTATGTAGATACTTTTGAAATAAGAGGCATTATAGAAACACATAAGAGAGAATTACAAGATACAATAAAATCCGTAATCAATTAGTGAAGTAAAAATACTACATCAATTAAGTAAAAATATGATAGGTCCACAAGATGGCGGTTTTGGATTTGATCAATCTAAAAAATACACAACGGTAGATAATCTTGAGGAGGTTTGTGTCCAATGTCAAGCAGGTCAGCACAAAAAGTGTTTAAAGAAAGCAAAGCAGCAAGAGATCTGCGAATGTGAACATTGTATGATTTATGGTTAGATAAGAAAAGAGATCAGATAATTTTTAATAATATGAGAAAACAGAACCGAGGTTGTCAAATCAATATACATTTGATTGTAGGTTCTGTGGAAAGGATTTTGGTTCCGATGTTGTAGAATTAGCATTACATATTGGTAAAATTCATGACAGCCCAAGAAAAAGATATACTCAGTAAAAATCACATTATCTTAAGAGATCATATGTAATGGTAAAAAATAGGATATTATGATTATTTCAGAAATCATGATAAAGATAATAGATCAAGGCATTTATGAAAAATTTGAAAATTATACATTAGATAACTTGTTTTCAAGTTCCTGAATTTCTTTTTGATAGGAATCAGTAACTTTTTGGACAAAATCTTTGTGTGCAGAAATAATTGCGGACAACGCTTCTTTGTAACTTGAACCTCCTTCCTTAATTACATCACAGGATTCAAGGGATGTGACGTGGCCAGTTACAGTTGCAATTGATCCTTTTTGGTTGAATCTAACAATTCCACCAAAGGCCTCAATTAACATGTATGCTGATTCTGCTTTGCACTTGTAAGTGACTCTTCCAGTTTCAGTGTTGAATAGTTGTGTAACACCGCCTGGTTTTCTTGTTACTATAACTGTCATGAAATAACTGAAAAGAATGAAGTATTAATTATTTTAGAAATTATGCAGTACCTGCAACATCAGGAGTAACAGACATTCCATTTAGAATTTTGTCGATCTCGTTGATTGCAAGTTTATCTCTTCCGATCAAATCAAACTTTTGTAAGATTGTTTCAAATTTTCTCTCTTCTTCTACCTGTTCGTTTACAAACCATTCAAGAAATGCATAAGTTGAATGATCTTTTTCTTTTTGTGCAATCTCTACCATTTTATGAATTGCATTTGTAACGATTCTTTCATTGTTTAATGCTGTTTTGATTATTGTTTCAAGGGATTTGAAACTAGAAGTAGGGGATTTAGTTCCGGGAATTGTTGCTGAGACCCCCATGTCGTTAAGATAATGAATGAACTTTAACATATGTTGTCTCTCTTCTTCGGCTTGAACGTAAAAGAATGCAGCAGAGCCTTCGTAACCTGTGATTTCACTCCAAGAGGCCATAGCCAGATATGTATTTGAGGCACCAGCCTCTAGAGCAGTTTGATCATTTAGTGCTTTTTTCATTTTAGGGGAAATTTTCATAGAAAGACTTGGAAATTATTGTTAAAATAGTTTCTCAATATTCAAAGTTCAATCCTCTGCATTATATGATGGATTAATCTTGGAATTAGGATTGACGTAAACAATATCTAAAAAGTAAAAAATCTAGTAATAACAAAGATTGAAGCAAATAAGATTAGAAAAACAATGCCTGCAAAACTTAGCACTTTAAGATAGATAGATGGTTGGGAGTCCTTATTCAAAAATTTACCAGTAACCAACCTAAAATTAAAGATAGCAATAACAGGAGCAATAACAAACGAAAGAACAGTTGCAAAGTCAACTAGGCCTTTGAGATTACTTTCAAATTGGAATATAATTATAAGAGATCCAACAGAGATTACTAGTAAGAACAAAACATAAAAAGTACGGAATTTTGAACGTATTTTGTCTTCTTTTTTGGTAAAAATCAGTTCCACGGTTCTCTGTAAAGATCTAGAATATCCATCAAAAACAGCAATGATAGTTCCAAACATTACGGTAAATGCAGATGCTGCAATTATGAGGTAACTCCAATCTCCAATTGTCTGAGTGTATAATGTTACTATCTTGTGTGCAAAAAGAGAGTTGTTGTTTGGTAGTTCTTCACCAGAACCAAAAAAGATGAAAGATCCAAGTGTAACAAACATCACAGCAAGAATTCCTGTTATGAGATATGCTAATCTGAATTCAAATAAAGTCTCCTTTAGTTTAGGCTTGTAGTTTGTTTGTTTCATTCTCTCTAGTGTCCATAAACTATTCCAGCTTGCTAGATCAACTGCCGTAGGCATCCATCCCATCAATGCAAGTAAGAAAAAGATTCCAGAAGCATCCCAAAGTTCTTTTGGTTCAAATCCTGCGACATGTTCCATAGGACCATTATACAAGGCAAATAAGAAAGCAGAAACAGTAGAAACCAACAAAACAATAGCTATAATCTTGATTATACTATCAAGTACACTGTATTTTCCAATTGCTAAAATTGAAACACATATTCCAAATAAAATGATAATAGTCCATTCTCCAAGAAAATCAATTCCAAAAAGATTTTCAAAAAATCCTGCAGTTACAAATCCTACGGCACCTGTAACAAAAAACATTGAAGCAATTGTTAGCAGAAAATATAACCACAAGGCTGGCCTGCCAAGTTTCTTGTAACCATCAATAATACTGGTTTGTGTAGAATTTGCATAACGAGAGCCATATTCAAAAAAAGGATATTTCAACAAAGTTACCAATATTACAAATCCTAAAATAAGCAAACCAAAATCAGCACCAGCTCTAGTTGATTGCACCAAATGAGAAACGCCAATAGCAGTGCAAGCAAATAATATGCCAGGACCAGCTGTTTTTGAAAAGTGTAATAATTTCTCATTCATCGTGCTCAAAAAAGATAACAAAATCCTGCATATAACCTAAAATTCAGCGCATAGAACTGAAAGGCACAATTACAAGGAGATTATAGAGAATTTGACAATTGTTTTCACATGTCTTTATTGATTTAACTCATAGATTTATCAAGTTTAAGAAATACAATATTATCAACGCACCTGACATTTACTGAAACATGTCATGAGATGGTATTTCAGGGAAGTTTTAATTAATTAACAAATCTTGTTTGAACCCTCAAAACCTAGGCAGAATTGACATTCCAAGAACCATCCACCCAAACACCAATGATTTTTACCCCCAAATTCCATGAAGAAATCACTTCGACTCCTTTTTTTATGAGACGTATGTGTTCCTCATCAGATACTTGATTTGCTGCACAGTTATAGTGACCAGAAACAATAATTAATTCGGATTTGTGAGCATTAATTGATATACCAACTTTGGTTTTTATTGATTCAAGATCAGAATTTTCTGCAATTTTTTTATCGACTCCAGGTTCTGTAATTGTATCTACGTAGTCAACTGAATAATTTTTTTTAATCCATTCAGATAAGGGGATTTGAATTCTCCCATCTATACATGAAACTGATGTTGCAAATTTTCCTTCAGTCATAAATAATCAAATCCTACTCTTTTTGACATAATTTCATTGAAAGTTCTTGCTTTAAATTATTTTTGATATCTAAAACAATCAACAGTATGATCATTAACCATGCCTATTGCCTGCATTAATGCATAACAAATTGTAGGCCCAACAAAATTAAATCCACGTTTTTTGAGATCTTTACTCAATTTCTCTGAAATTTTTGTAGATGTAGGTAAATCGGATAGTGTTTTGAATTTGTTTTTGATTGGTTTGTAATCCACAAATTGCCATAGATAGGAATCAAATGAGTCAAACTCTTCTTGGATTTTTAGAAACTGTTTGGCATTATTAATTGCAGAAGTAATTTTCAGTCTGTTTCTAATGATGGACTCATCTTCTAGTAATTTTTTTACATGCTTTTGAGTATATTTTGAAACTGCTATAACATCAAAATCAGAAAATGCCTTTCTATAGCCACCCCTACGTTTGAGAATAGTAGTCCAAGACAAACCAGCCTGAGCCCCTTCCAGAATTAGAAATTCAAATAGTTTTTGATCATTATGCTGAGGCCTTCCCCATTCCTTATCATGATATTTGATATTTAGTTCATCTTTTGCCCATTTGCATCTCTTCTTCATAGTTTAAGTTACCAATTAATACAAAATATTAGTTATCAAATAGGAGCATCATGAGGGTAAATCAGCAGTTATTACAAATTAACAGAAATTTTCTGATCTGTTTTATTATTTCAGCATCACTATCAGCAGTAGCGGCTCAACTATTATCAGATTATGAGAATTATCTAAACACAACTTTCACAATAATTTTTGGATACATAATTTACTTTGGAATT
>Ga0224503_10000050_pt1 | contig 31116 bp, 28 predicted proteins | sample SF_Oct11_sed_USG_2_FD_169106 | JGI IMG/M metagenome (GOLD analysis project Ga0224503, IMG submission 169106) | Sediment microbial communities from San Francisco Bay, California, United States - SF_Oct11_sed_USGS_21 | ecosystem: Environmental > Aquatic > Marine > Sediment | place: USA...
GGTGCAAAGCAACCAGTTCGTAGAAGCCGGCGACCTGCTGTTCCAGATCGATCGCGAGCGATACGAACTCGCGGTTGAGACGGCGGAGGCCAACCTGCAGTCAGCACGGCAGGCGACCGGCGCGTCGACGGCCAACATTGACGCAGCACAGGCTCAGGTCGTTTCGGCGAACGCGAACCTCTTGCGTGCGGAGCAGGACGCGGTTCGCTTGAGACGCATCAAGGAAGAAGACCCGGGTGCGATTTCCGACCGCCGCGTCGAGATGGCAGAAGCGTCCTATACCGCCGCGCGGGCTGCATTACAGGCAGCCGAGGCGAATCTCGAGCGCGCTCGCCAGGATCTCGGCGAGACGGGCGAAGACAATTTTCGCATACTGCAGGCGCAGGCAGGCCTGGAACAGGCGCAACTCGATCTCATGCGGACGTCGGTGCCAGCGCCCGATGACGGGGTGATCACGGACGTGCGTGTTGATCGCGGTAACTTTGCGCAAGCCGGAGCGCCGCTGATGACCTTTCTCGCCTCGCACGACATCTGGGTACAGGCCGACTTTACCGAAAACAACCTGGGCAACATAAAACCTGGCGACGAAGTAGACGTCGTCTTCGACGCATTGCCGGGCAGAGTCGTAAAAGGGACCATCAGGACCACCGGCTTCGGTGTGAACGTCGACTCGGCGCCTCTCGGCAGCCTTCCCACGATTGATAACGACCGCCAGTGGCTCCGCGATGCTCAGCGCTTCTCTGTGCTCATTGACTTCGAACTTCCGGATGCCGAGGACCGCCAGGGCATCCGGGTCGGTGCGCAGGCATCGGTGGTCGTCTACACCGGCGGCGGTTTCCTGTTCAACTCGCTGGCCTGGATCAAGATGCGGCTACTCAGCCTTTTTACCTATTTCTACTAGGCTTCGCCGAATGCAAATCGCTCACGTCAGGATTCTGCGTCTCGCTGTCGGCACGGGGCTGTCGATGTGGGTCTCGCAGGCGGTCGCATGGGACATGTCTTTCATTGCGCCCGTCATCACCATGTTTATCCTTGCGTTGCCGTTTCCTGCGCCAAAACTCAAAGCGGGCATCATGTTCGCTGCGGTCCTGACGCTGTCATTGTATGCCGGCCTGCTGCTGTTGCCGTGGTTAATGGATTACCGGCTCGTCGGGCTGCTGCTGCTCATACTCGCCCTGTACTGGAGTTTCTATTACACGGCCAAAGGTGGTTCGGCGATTCTCGGCACCTTCGCAACGGTCGGCATTGCGCTCAGCACGGCGGTGGGCTCGGTGAACATCGACGCAACGCTCATGCTCATCAGCGGCTTCAGCATGAATGCGGTCATCGGCATCGTGTTCGTCTGGATCGCGCATGCGCTACTGCCGGACTCAATGGCACAGGACGGACCGGTCCAGGCTCCGAAGAAGGGTCCCGGCGCTTCCAGCCCCGACCTCGCAGAAGCGCGATGGAGCGCGTTTCGTTCTCTCGTGATCGTATTCCCTGTCGCCCTGTGGTTTATGTTGTCCAGCGCGAGCACGTCGTACGTACCGGTGATGATCAAGGTAGCCTCGATGGGACAGCAAGCCACGAACGAGGGTGCCCGGCTCGCGGGGCGGTCGCTCATCGTCTCCACGATCATCGGGGGAGTCGGTGCAGTAATCGGCTGGAACGTACTTCGAGTGGTGCCGGCGCTGTCGATGTACGCACTTCTCATCGCCCTCGGGGCACTTGTCTGCGGAACGAGAATATTCCAGGGTAAGGGGATGCATCCTCAGGCGGGCACCTGGTCGTACGGTTACCTCACCATGATAGTAATTCTCGCGCCAGCCGTTATGGACACGACGAGTGGCAGTAGCGCTAACGTAGCCTTCTGGTCACGGTTGCTCATGTTCGCGCTTGCCACACTGTATGGCGTTGCTGCCGTCTACGTTGTCGACGCATTTCGCCCGGCGCGCGCAGGTAAGAAAGCTGTGCAAGCGGGAACATCCTGACGACCCGGTAGCAATTTTCCACTTCGTGAACTCCGTTCAGATCCGCACCGCGCGGATAGCTATACTGCCCCAATTACCGGACATAATCGGCTATGGGATACCCGGATCAGCAAACCATTCTCATGATCGCTGGCGCTATCCTCGCAGGCGGCCTCATTGGCTGGCTGCTGGGATCACTTGGCGCTAAGCGGCTGCTGGGAAAGACGGAATCGGACTGGCGTGCACGCTATGACAAAGCCCTGCAACAGATCGAAAAGCTGAAGACCCAATCGCGCGCGCTCGAAACCTCTCTTGAAACGGAACGCGCCGCGGGACTCAAATTCAAACAGGCGACCGTCCACGCCAGGACCGAACTCGACTCGCTGCGCGAAAAAGCCAATACACTCGCCAAGAACGTTTTTACGCTCGGTGCGGAACGCGACCAGCTCAATGGGAAGCTCGAGTCGAACACAAAACTTGTACATGCCGCCAAGCTCCAGATGCGGGAATTGCAGACCGAATTCCAGAAGAGCAAAGACTTCTATACCGCACAACTGAAGTCTGCCGTGGAGCAGAGGCAATTGCTTGAAGGCAAGATCAACGATGCCCGGCACGAGCAGGAATCTCTCAATAATCTGCTCGAGGCTTCACAGGCAGAACACCAATCCGTGAGCAGGCTGCTGGCGTCTGCGCAGGCGCGCGTCGAGGGACTCGAGAAACTCGAAAACAAGGTTGTCGCCCTCGAGGCGAACAACGCGGACTTGCGTCAACAGGCGACGCTCGCGACGCGCGAAGCAGAAGCGCTTCAGCACGACGTGGCGGAGCTCCAGGAACTGAAGATACAGAACAAGGAGCTGGCGCACTGCCTGCAGTCGATGGAAAGCAGCCGCAAGCAGTATGAGGCGGATGCTAAACGGTACCGGAATCAATACGAACAGGCCGAGAAGCAATCCGATACCCTGCGTATGAAACTCGGCAATATCGAGGAAAGCTTCATTGCGATGCGCGAGACAGAAGAAGTTCGCAGCGCAGGGCACGGGAGCAGTGGCACAACGCCGCCTTTCGGTCTTGCGGAGCCCGACGGCGAGCCGGACGACCTCACGGAGATTGTCGGAATCGGCAAAGTCTTCGAGCAGATGCTGCACGAACTAGGCGTATTTCACTTTCGACAAATTGCAGCTTTCGGACCCGTAGATGTGGCACGCATCAATTCTGAACTGAAGGAATTCCGTGGCCGTATCGAACACGACGACTGGATCGGCCAGGCCAAGGAATTGCACTTCAAAAAATACGGCCAGGCATCGGACGACGACACAGAAGCGAGCTCCTTGCACTAGGCACGCCCTTGTTCCAGTTGCGCTTTGCCGCCCGCGGGGTGAAACTTCTGCGGACCATGAAGCGAGCGCTCCGAACCACACCCGCGATCCTGATCCTTTGCCTATCTGTCTTGCCGGAGGCATTTGCCGCATCGCCGGTCGAGACCTCGGCATCGGAACGCCGGCCCTTGATTCAAGTCGTCACCGTCAGCGGCACGGTCACATCACCGCAGTCGGCGATCCTTTCGCCATCTATCGGCGGACTGGTGGAGAAAACGCTTGTCGATGCCGGGGACCGTGTCGAGCAAGGGTCGATCGTCGTCACGCTGGACAGCGAACTCGGGCGCCTCACGCTGGAGCGCGCGATAGCGGAAGAAACGCAAGCACGAATAGCCCTCGAAGATGCGCAGCGCCGGCTCACCGAAGCGGAAGATGTCGGCCCGCAACGTGGCATTGCTGAGACGGAGATAAAGTCGCTGCGGGCAGAGGTGACGCGTAATCAGGCGGCCTTGAAAGCGGCGGCGGCGGCCACCCGGCAGCAGGACGCCGTGGTCCGACGTCATGACGTCCGTGCACCATTCGCCGGCGTCGTGAGCCGGCGGCTGGCACAGGTCGGCGAATGGGTGAACCCTGGCGATGGGCTGGTGGAACTCGTTGCAACCGAAGGACTGCGTTTCGATTTTCGTGTACCGCAGACGTACTACGCAAGGATCACTAAAGATACGCGGGTTGATCTCACGCTTGATGCGGTCCCGGACGAGGTCGTACCGGGGCAAGTCCAGGCGGTTGTTCCGGTGAAAGACCCCGGTGCCAGGACCTTTCTGCTGCGCATTGTAACCGACTCACACCACGCGCTGCCGGTTACGCCCGGCATGTCCGCGCGCGCGTCACTGAGGATCGACACGGGCCGGGAGGCCGTCGTGGTGCCGCGGGATGCGCTGCTTATGTATCCGGACGGCCGCAAGACAGTATGGATCGTCGAGGGCAACGACGGCGAGTTGACCGTTCGTGAGCAGCGCGTGGATGCCGGGATGGAATTCGACGGCTTCGTGGAAATACGCGGCGGCCTCGAAGCTGGCCTGCAGATCGTAACGCGCGGCAACGAATCCCTTCGTGACGGTGAGGTTGTAGTGCCGAGGTGACGCAAACGACGAGCGAAAACGGACTGTTCGAAGTCATCGTTCGCAACGGTTTGCTGATGACAGTTGCGGCACTGATCCTCACCGTGCTGGGCATTCTCGCGGCGCTGAGAATCCCCGTGCAGATGATTCCCGATCTCGAGGTCCGCACAATCTCAGTGCGCACCTCCTGGCCCGGCGCGACGCCGCAGGATATCGAGAAAGAGATCCTGATCGAGCAGGAGGAATACCTGCGCACCGTACCCAACCTGCAGCGGCTCGAAGCAACCGCGTCCAGCGGATCGGCATCGATCGAGCTCGACTTCCCGTTCGGTGTCGATATAACCGAGACCCTCATCCGCGTCAATAACGCCCTGAACCAGGTGCCGTCGTACCCGGTCAACGTCGATGAACCGCGGGTTTTCGCGAGCTCGTTTTCGGCCAATTCGTTCATGTACTTTAACGTCTCGCCGCTGCCGGGCAACCCGCGCGAACTCGACATGGACATGATGCGGGACTTCATCGAAGACAACGTCCGCACGCGCATGTCCAACGTTCCCGGTGTATCCGACGTACAGGTACGCGGCGGCGCGGAGCGGCAGATTCGTATCATCCTCGACCCGGCACGGCTGGCGGATCGCGGCCTTACGATAACCGCCGTTCGTGACGCGATCCGGCGGCGTAACCAGGACGTATCGGGCGGAGAAATCGACGCCGGAAAAAGGCGCTACCTGCTGCGTACGGTCGGCCGTTTCGACGACGTGCAGCAACTGGGCAACCTGATTGTCGAGGCGCGCGGCGACACGCTTATCCGCCTCGGCGAAGTCGCGGAGATAGAGCTGGATCACTTCGAGATCCGCAGCCTGTCGTTTTCCGACGGCGACCCGATCATTTGGCTGGCAGTCAGCCGGGAAACAGGATCCAACGTCATCGATATCAAGTACGCGATGCTCGATGCCGTGGAACGGATCAACGACGAAGTCCTGGAGCCGGCGGGAATGGAGCTCGGGCTGATCGCCGAAGATGCGGGCTACGTCGAAGCCTCGGTGCGCAACGTCTGGTTCAACCTTAGCCTCGGTGCCGGGCTCGCCACGCTCGTCATGTACCTGTTTCTGCGATCGCTCAGGGCCACGGCCATGGGCGTCATCGGCATTCCGATATGCGCGATCGCCGCGTTCCTCGGTCTGCTCGCTGGCGGGCGCACGATCAATGTCATATCCCTGGCCGGCATTGCGTTTGCGATAGGCATGACGCTCGACAACAGCATCGTGGTCATCGAGAGCATCGAACTGGCTCGCCGCAGGGGACTGGACCGTTTCCGGTCAGCCGTCGAGGGTGTGCGGAACGTGTGGCCGGCCGTACTCGCGTCGACACTGACGACGATTCTCGTCTTTGCGCCGGTGCTGTTTATCGTCGAAGAAGCAGGGCAGCTGTACTCGGATATTGCGATCGCAATTTCGGCATCGATCCTCGCCTCCATGCTGGTTGCGATCGCGCTGATACCGACGGCGAGCGCACGTCTCGAATTTGGCGGCTCGGGTGAGCCCGTCGGAAGCCGGCTCCGAGACGCCGTCGTTGCACGGGTCGATACGCTGATCAGTACGCCGCGGCGGCGCGCGACGACCATACTCACGACCGTCTTGCTGAGCCTGGCGGTGATCGTTTTCCTGACGCCGGCCGCCGAGTACCTGCCGGAGGGAGAAGAACCCAAGACGTTCGCAGTGATGAGCGCGCCTCCCGGCTACAACCTCGAGACCATGACGAAAATCGGGCTCGAGGTGCAGGATCACTTCCTGCCGTTCGTCGGTGACGACCCGAAGCGCTTCGACCGCGGCGAGGTAGAGGTTCCCGCGATCCAGTACCTGAATATTCGCATCGACCCGGGTGGCATGCGAATCATCTCCCAGACGATCGACCCGGGGCACATCGATGAGTTGATGGGCGCGATCACGCAGGTGTACGAAACCTACCCCGGCATGCGTGCGTTCGCAGCACGCGGTTCGATCATTACGAGCAACGACGGCGGCACTCGCAGCATCAACCTCGATATATCCGGCCCGAATCTCGCAATCATCTACGAGGTCGCGCTGGCCACTTATCGGCGCGCACAGGACGTGTTCGGCAACCCGCGCATCCAGTCCAGCCCGTCGTCTCTGACGCTTGCGCAGCCGCTCATCGAGGTCCGCCCGGACTGGGACCGCGCCGCGGAACTCGGTATGGGCGCAGGCGACATCGGTTACACCGTCGCCGCACTCACCGACGGCGCGTTTGTCGACGAGTTCTTTCTCGCGGACGACAAAATCGATATCTATCTGTTCGGCAGCAAAGGCGCACGGGCAACCCTGGATACACTTGCGCAGCTACCCGTTTACACACCACAGGGGAGCATCCTGCCGCTGTCCGCCGTGGCCACTATCCGGGAGACCGTGGATACCAGCACCGTGCGGCGAATCAACGGCCAGCGCACGGTCACCCTCAATATCATCCCGCCGCCGTCCGTAGCTCTCGAAACCGGCGTTGAAATCGTCAGGCAGGACGTTATCGGTGCCCTCAGGTCGAGCGGCGAGTTGCCGTCCGACGTCAATGTCACGATTTCGGGGGCCAGCGACCAGCTCGACGCGACCAAGGCGGCGCTGGCCGCCAATTACCCCGTCGCACTCATCATCGTGTTCCTGCTGCTGGTGGCCATTTTCCGGCACTGGGGCTATCCGCTGTTGATCATGACCACGATTCCTCTCGGTATCGCGGGCGGCATTGTCGGCCTGGTCCTCATGAACGCCGTGGGCGCCGCTTTGCCGTTGATCGGCCTGGACAGGCTCCACCAGCCGTTCGACATGATTTCGATGCTGGGCTTCCTGATCCTCATGGGTACCGTGGTAAACAACCCCATCCTGATCGTGGACCAGGCAAAGCGGCTTCTCGAAAAGGGCGGGGTGACGCCACATGAGGCCGTGCACGAGGCCGTCGCGCTGCGTTTCCGGCCGATTGCGATGTCCACACTCACGACGATCTGCGGCTTGTCGCCGCTCGTGTTTATGCCAGGCGCTGGTACGGAACTTTACCGGGGCGTCGGTGCCATCGTGCTGTTCGGGATCCTGGGCGCAGCAGTGGTTTCGCTGACGATGCTCCCGGCGCTCACGGTGACGGCGCTCGAGTGGCGCAAATTTCGTCGATAACCGATACCACATCCGCAGCCGCGTAAAAGCGCTTCAGTGTCACGATGAGCGAAAGAGGGGGCCATTTCCCGGAACAGTCTCACCGACCCCATGTATTATTTAACATAATATACATTATACGCATATATGGCAGGAGACCTCGCTCCGGCAGGGTTTTGTAATTCGTCCTCAATGACCATTCGAGTTCGTCCACAGGCATAGATGACGGTGCCCGGCGACGCCTGAGCATGTCGATGCAGCGGTTGCGAACCACGCGCAGGAACGCACGGCTTCAAAGGCCCTTTGCGGACATCGTAGGCACCCGGCCTGCCCAGTGCGGTTTCAAAGGCGTCGTGCACGCCATCCTGGGCGTCGTCGGCATCGCCGAGGATCTGAATGACCAGGGCCTGTGCACCGGTGCCGAGTTGAGCCAGTTCGCTTCGCATATCGCCACTACTGCCTGTATCCAGTAAGTATACGCAGCAGGTTTCGCGTTTATTCCCACCGCAATGTCCTGACCCGCGAAAGATTCCGGCTTGCCTGTAAACTGTTTTCGTGAGCTACCGGAGATAGCGCAGCGATTTCTTCATCTTTTTTCTTAACATATACTTATAACTCTCTGTTATTCATTATTTTTTATGAACCTCTCTTCTTACCTCAAGCGCATCGATTTCGGCGAGGAGCCGAGCCCGGATAGTGTCACCCTGCACCGGCTCTTGCGCGCGCACGTGTGTTCCGTGCCGTTCGAGAATATCGACGTACAGCTCGGCCGCCCTTTGACGACCGCTGTCGAAGACGCATACCAAAAGATCGTTGTCGATCACCGCGGCGGCTGGTGTTACGAGCAAAATGGGCTGTTCGGCTGGGCGCTCGCGGAGATAGGTTTCGAGGTGACCCGGGTCGCGGCCGCCGTTATGCGGGCCGACCGCGGAGGCGCCTCAACGGCCAACCACCTCGCACTCCTGGTCCGCCTGCCCGACAACCTCGACCGCTGGCTCGCCGATGTCGGTTTCGGCGGTAGCCTGCTCGAGCCGATCCGCCTCGAAGAGGCCGACCATGTGCATGCGCCCTTCCGGCTGGGCCTCAGGGCGCTCGATGACGGTCACTGGCAATTCTGGGAAAACCCCGGCGACGGCGAAATCAGCTACGACTTTTTCCCTGCGGCTGCGAGCGAAAGCGCACTGAGCCGGAAATGCCGTCTACTGCAGACGGATCCCGAGTCGAGCTTCGTACTCAATCTCGTCGCCCAGATTCGCGCTGCCGACCGCCACACCTCGCTACGTGGGCGCGTTTTGAGCGTTCGCGACATTCGCGGCGAGCGCGTCACCAGGCTCGATTCGCCCGAGCAATTACTGGCGACGCTCAGGGATACATTTCGACTCGACGTGCCGGAGATTGGCGACTGCTGGCCGCGGATTAGGGACAGACACGGGCAGCTCTTCGGCGAGTAGAATTTGTATTATTTATTGTTAAATTACATACTCTTATCGACTGATTACGATGTTAGTTGTCATATTACGGATCGTCGAATTTGAGGCAGGTCTCACTTTTCCCGGTACGCCCCCTCCCCCATCCTGAAATTGTGACATCGGGTCAGTCGTCTCGACCCGGTCGCAGGCAAAATTGGGCGCTCTTTTCGTCCAGGATCCCGATAATCTCATGTGGCTACCGACACCGATTTACGAGAGAACCCCGCAACTCTGGATACTGATGGCCGTGCTGTTCGTGGTCCTGGGTCTCTATGTCGGCTTCGACTACAAATTGACGTTCTTTTACCTGGCGCTGGGGCTCTATTGCGGTGGACGGGGCTTCCACATATTGCAAATGCGCAGAAATTACAGGCGCGTCAAGAACGTCGACGCGGAAATTAACGGCAATCCGGCCATTGAGGCGGCAGGCAACAACTAGTACGAGCGGCGGACCGAGGTTATGTGGATACCCAAACCGATTTACGACCATGCACCAGTGTTCTGGTTTCTGCTCGGTGCGCTGTTTCTGGCCGGCGGTATCTATCTGAACTTCGCTGATGGGCTCCGTGCGGCCTATTACGTGTTTGCAACATTCTGTTTTGCCCACGCGGCCTGGACGTTCTTCGCGCGGCGACGTTCTTGCCGGCAGCGCGACATCGAACTCGCCGAACAGCCGCCCGAGCCTGTCGAAAACACCGAGTCTTAGGCAGTTCGGTCAAATTGCGGTACCCTAGTGCCATCCAGATGTCGTGGCCTTGCAGCCCGCAGGCCGTATCATGAGCGAACACCAGTCCGAATACTCCCTCGCTGAAGAGCTTTTTCACGCTATCAGCCACGGTGCAGGCGTGATCCTGAGTATCGCGGGGCTATCGTGGATGCTTTACGTTTCTATCGAAGCGGCCGACCCGTGGCGAATCTCCGCCAGCATCGTCTACGGCACCAGCCTGATCGCCCTCTTCCTGGCGTCCACGGTCTATCACGCACTACATATGTCTCGGCACCGGCAGTTGTTCAAGCTACTCGATCACTGTGCGATCTATATCCTGATTGCCGGGACGTATACGCCGTTTCTGCTGGTGGCCATGCGCACGACGACCGGCTGGTGGCTGTTTGGTGCGATCTGGACGCTGGCGACGGCGGGCATCCTTACCAAGCTCTGGTTTCGCAATCGCTTTCCGCGGGTTGCTCTTGCCGGGTATCTCATCATGGGATGGCTGGTCGTCATCGCGCTGCCGCAAGTAGTCGACGCGATCGGCCCCGACGGCATGGTCTGGATGGTCGCCGGCGGACTGAGCTACACGATCGGCGCCGCCTTCTATGCCGCCAAACGTATCGCGTTCGGGCACGCTATCTGGCACGTCTTCGTCTTGCTCGGCGGTATCTGCCACTTCCTGGCGGTAATCTGGCACGTGCTGCCTGTCTCGCCGAAACTGGCCATCACAGGCTAACCAGATATAGCGGTCTTCCACGAGGAGCCGAAGGCCACGACAATATATTATTGGCCGATGCGTTCCAGCCTCCCGCTATTGTTGTGCCTCCTGTCGCCTGCAGCCGCATCGCTTGCGGCGGATGGCGCCGATCCCGATCCGCTGTTTCAAAGCCACGAGACGCTGGATGTCACGCTGTCCGCACCATTGACGACGCTGGTCCGGGACCGGCCCACGGAAGAATATGTCCAGGGCACGTTGGCCCATATCGGCGACGACGGTGAGGTTAAGACGTTCGACGTCAAGGTCCGTGCGCGCGGGCATTCCCGGAACGAGATCTGTGACCTCCCTCCCCTGTGGCTGAATTTCAAGAAGTCGCAGGTCAAGGACACACTGTTCCACAAGCAGAACAAGCTGAAGCTCGCGGTTCACTGCGGCGACGCAGATCGCTACGAACAGACACTACTGCGCGAATACGTGGCCTACCGGATCCTGAACCTGGCCACGCCCTTGAGTTTCCAGCTGCGGCTGTTGCGTATTACCTGGGTGGACACGGAAGGGAAGCGCGAGCAGCAGGTCCGCTACGCGTTCCTGCTGGAACACAAGAATCGTGTCGGCAAGCGTATCGACCGCAAGGACCTCAAGATCGACGAGACGTCCGTGGCAGCGTTAGACCCGGTGCACCTGAACCTGACCTCGGTATTTCAGTTCCTGATCGGCAACACGGACTTTTCACCGATTGCGAAGTCTGAATACAACGAGTGCTGTCATAACTACGTGCTGTTTTCCAATGACAGTGATTTGTTGATCGGTATTCCCTATGACTTCGACCAGGCCGGCATCGTCAGCGCACCATACGCCATCCCGGGCGCGCAATTCGATATCAGGACGGTACGCCACCGGGTCTACAGGGGCCGCTGCGACAACAACGATCATGTCGAGAATTCCATCGAGCGCTTCAAGGCCGTGCGCAATAACATCTTTGCCCTGATCCAGACGCAGGATGGCCTGACTCCGAGAGCGCGCAAAATAATTACGAACTACGTTCAGGACTTCTACGACATCGCCGACGACCCGCGGCGCGTAGAGCGCAGTTTGATCGGCAAGTGTATCTAGCGAACCGTCATTCAGTTGCCGGCCTTGAGGATCTCGGGGTACTCCGGCTTCCAGCGGTAGTCGTTGATGCATTGTTCCATTGCATCGACGTCTGTAAACGTCGCGACGCCGTCTTCTACGGCCTGCTTTGCTACCGCCAGTCCTACGATGCCGCAGATGTCCCACAGGCTGTTCACCTCGGGCATCAGGCAGCGCTCCTCGATCATCGAGGATTCCAGCGCGTGCGCAAGCGCGGTTGACGAGGCGCCAATCATCGAGCCCGTGATTTCCGTGGCACCACTGACAATCGTGCCGAGACCGATACCCGGGAAGACGAATACGTTATTGGCCTGTCCAATCCGGCGCTTCTCATCACCGATCTCGACCGGGTCGAACGGACTCCCCGTCGCAACCAGAGCCTTACCGTCGGTCCATTTCATGATATCGGCCGGTGTGGCCTCGCTGATATCGGTCGGATTCGACATCGGCAAGATCACCGGGTGCTCCGAATGTCGCGCCACGTTGCGCACGACCTCCTCCGTGAAACTGCCGGCCTGCCCGGACGTCCCGATCAGCACGTTGCCTTTATAAGCGTCAACGACCTCGGCGAGATTCCTGCGGTCCTCAACCGCGAGGCCGATCTCGCCCAGCCATTCGGCCCGCCAGGCAAAATCACGCTTGTTCTTATCGAGATCATCGCGATCGTCAGAAACTACGCCGCGACTATCCAGAGTAATAATGGCGCGATCCAGCGCTTCGCCTTCGACGCCCTCCTGCCGAAGTTGCCGGCGGATCTGTCGTGCGATGCCCACACCGGCAGCCCCGGCGCCGTACACGACGGTACGACTGTTAGCGAAGGGCTCGCCGCTGATACGGGCAGCCGCGTGCATCGCGGCTGCCGCAACTGCGCCCGTACCCTGGATATCGTCGTTGAATGACGGCAGATTATTGCGATGACGATCGAGCACCTGAAAAGCGATGTCCTTGTGAAAATCCTCCCACTGAATCACGACTTTCGGGAATACGGCTCGGGCGGCTTCCACGAACTCGTCGATTATTGCGAGGTAAGCGTCGCCGCGTAGCCGACGCTCCCGCCATCCCAGGTACCAGGGATCGTCAAGCAGTTCCTGGTTGTCGGTTCCGACGTCCAGACTGATCGGCAATGTGCGTGCCGGGTGAATGCCGGCACCCACACAGTACAGCGCCAGTTTGCCGATACTGATCGCCATGCCACCAATTCCCTGGTCACCGATACCAAGGACGGCTTCATTGTCGGTGACCACCATGAGTTCGACGTCGCTGAACGGCGCCGCATCGCGAAGAACCTGCTCGATACGGCCGGCATATCCGGGCGTGATGAACACACCGCGTGCGCGACGATAGACATGGGAAAAGAAATGCGAAGCTGCCCCTACCGTCGGCGTATAGACCACGGGCATCAACTCTTCGAGATGCGTGCTCAAGATCTTGTAAAACAACACCTCATTGCGGTTTTGCAACAGGCCGAGATCGATGTTCCTTCCGACGGGGTCCTTGTTGAAACAGATCGTGTGATAGCTGCGGTCCGCCTGCATCTCGATGTCGTTGTGCTGCGGCGGCAGCATGCCTTCGATACCGAAACGGCGTCGCTCCTCCGGAGTAAAGGCAATGCCTTTGTTGTAGATCGGTGCCCGTAACAACTCGGTACCGCTCAAGTCTACTTTTACTTTGTCGCCTTCAGGCGTTCTGATCAGTTCGAACTTGTCCATGATTGCGCCCGTCATCCTTGTGGATGACGGGCACTACACGCCCTCTGGGTGTGTCTGTCAACCGTGGTGTACCCCTACTCCAAATCGATAGCCCTCGCCGTCGCAGGCATTACTCCCGGCGCTATTCGCGGCTCACCAGGAGCACGCGGCGCCCTCGTATTCAGGACGAAAAGATTGCCCGCAAGCACGAGCAGTGTACCGACGATGATCGTCGCATCGATCTCGAGGTCCTCGAAGAACACCGACAGGATCAGCGCAACAACAGGGAACATCACCATAGCGTAGCCGGCCTTGTGCGCGCCGATGCGGCCGAGCAAAGTCAGGTAGGCGCCGAACGCGACGATCGAGCCGAAGACGGTCAGGTACAACAGCGAACCGAGATAACCCATCGACCAGTCGAACAGGAATTCATGTCCCTGGTAGACAGCAATCAGGGCCGTAATAATTGCGCCGTAAAACATGCCCCAGGCGTTCGACTGTATGACCGGCAGACCGGTCTTTTGCGAGGCCTGGGAAACCATGTTGCCGAACGACGCGACCAGTGCCCCGAGGACGGCGAGCATCGAGCCGTAAAAGGCGGTGTCCGAGAACGTCATCTCGGAGGTCTGCGGTGCGAACAACGTGAAGATCCCTGCCACGCCGAGAAGCGCGCCAAACAGCACCCGCCGCCCTGCCCTGACGCCGAAAAAGACGCGGGCATTGATGATGTTCATCCAGACCATCGTAGAGAACGCAATCGCCGTCAGCGCAGAGGAAATATAGATCTGCGCGCGGTACGCCAGGATGTAATTCAGACCGAAGAGCAGCATTCCCAGGAGGAAGAACGTGCCGTGCTCACGCAGTCGGAACACCAGCCGCAGGCCGCGGATACGGCTCCATGCAAACAGCAACAGGGAAGCGCTGGCATACCGATACACAATCGACACTTCCGGCTCAACAACCCCCAGCTGGAATTCGATCGCAAGCCACGTTGAGCCCCATACGAGGACCGTGATGACGTACAGCAATGCGTTGCTCATGACCTGTCTCCACGTTTCGGGCCGCAGTCAAACGCGCGCAGCGCATCTTCGATGACCTCGGCATGCAGGTGCCTGTAATTGTGAAGCCGCAACGGGGCACCAATCAACAGGTCGAGCATCGCCCGCCACTTTGTACGTGACGATCCACCCAAGTGCGCATCAGGCTTGTCGATTACGCCGCGATCAAGGGATTCGCATCCGCTGTAAGAAGGTTCTTGTCTCATGGCTCGCCCCTCCGGTGTTTCAGACCATGGACTTGACTATACGGCGTTTTTGTTGATATAACAGATACAGTTTCTAGAAAATATGACCTATACAGTTATGCTGCAAGTTTCAAAAAGCGACGATACCTTCCTGTATCGGCAAGTCATTGACTTGATAAGCGAAAATATCGATTCAGGGACGCTTCGCCCGGGTGACCGGCTGCCCTCGCTGCGCAAGATGAGCCGCACCGTTGGCGTGAGTATCCCGACCGTGCGCCAGGCCTATGTCGAACTCGAGCGCCAGCGCCGCGTCGAATCGCGCCCCCAATCGGGCTTTTACGTACGATACCGCGGCGGCAACGCCATCGTGCGCCCTACTCCTTCCTATGCGGGAAATCCGATCTCGCTCAACTGCCGCACGCTGATGGAGCGCGTCTACAACGGCATCAACGACCCCGCGCTCGTGCCTCTCGGCATTGCCAACCCGACGATGGCGAAGCCAGCCGCAAAAGCCCTGCACCGGGCGATGAAGCGGGTTATGGCGCGCGCCGAAGAGCGCAGTATCGGCTATTCGGCAACGCTCGGAGAGCCGGCGCTGCGGCGCCAGATTGCCTACCACTATCTCGACACGACCGGTGTGCAAGTCGACCCCGAACACATCGGCATTACCAATGGCGGACAGGAAGCCCTGCTACTCGCTCTGAAGGGTGTGGCATCGGAGGGCGACGTCATCGCCGTGGAAACGCCGACCTATCACGGGCTGCTCGAGCTGATCGACAGCCTCGGCATGTTGGCCATCGAAGTGGAAACCTGCCCCGAGGAAGGCGTGGTGATAGCCGAACTCGAGCGCACTCTGCAGACTCACGACGTCAAGGCGTGCATGTTCTCGACGACTCTCTCCAACCCGCTCGGTGTGACGATGCCGGAGAAGGACCGGCGCCGTCTCGTCGAGGTACTCGAACGATACGACACCGTACTGATCGAGGACGACGTCTACGGCGACCTGCGGTTCGACGGTGTCCGGCCCGTGCCCGCCCAGTTCCTCGGCGGGGGCGCACGCATCATAACCTGCGGCTCGTTCTCCAAGACTGCTGCGCCGGGCTACCGCATCGGCTGGGTGGTGACGGACCGTTACATCGACAAGATCGAGCAGCTGAAAAGATCGTTTTCCTGCAGTTCGGGCCTCCTTCAACAACTCACGCTCGCGGAATTCCTCGCGACCGGTGACTACAGCAGGCATCTCAAGGCCCTGCGGCCGGTGCTAAAGCAGAACGCCGAGCGTATGGCCGCCCTGGTCAGTGAACATTTCCCTGCGGATACTCGCACGTCCAAGCCGGTCGGAGGTGCCGTGTCATGGCTGGAAATGCCGGGCGGAGTGAATGCCGAGGCCCTGTTCGACGAAGCCATCGAGGCCGGTATCAGCATTACGCCCGGGCACATCTTTTCGCCGTGCAGCTGTTACACGAATTTCCTCAGGCTGAGCTACGGCCACCCGTGGACGGAGCGCACTGAAGAAGCCATGCGCTGGATTGGTCAGCGGGTATCGGAGCTCGCGGCGATGTCCAACTAGACGAGGCCGGCCTTTTTCAGCGGCAACTCGCGCACGCGTTTGCCGGTCGCCGCGAAATACGCATTGACGATAGCGGGCGCGACCGGCGGCACGCCGGGCTCACCGACACCGCCTGGCGGAGCATCGACATCCATGATGTGCACGTTAATCGCCTTCGGCGCCTCGCTCATGCGGATCACCGGGTAGGTGTCGTAGTTACCCTGCTCGATCACGCCGTCTTTCGCAGTGATTTCGCCGTGCAGGGCCAGGCTCATGCCGAAGATCCCGGCACCCTCCATCTGCGCGGCGACTCGATCGGGATTCACGACAAGCCCTGCATCGATCGCAATCCACAGCTCCTCGACGTGAAGCTTGCCCTCGCCGTCGACCCGTACCTCGGCAACCGCGCCGACCGTGCTCAGGAACGAGCGATGCACCGAGATGCCCAGGCCGTGGCCGTCCGGGAGGTTCCTGCCCCAGCCCGCCATATCCGATACTTTCCTGATCACCGCCGCATAGCGCGCAGTATCGATCGGATGCACGTCCAGCGATTGTCCGTAGTTGGAATACTCTGCGCCGTCGTCCGCAGGATTGACCTTCCTGGGCGAGCCTGCCAGGCGCAGGAGGTAGTCGCGCGGATCAGCAGCAGCCTCGTGAGCCAGCTCATCAGCAAAACTGCAAACAGCGAACGCATGATAGATGTTGCAGACGGACCGCAGCCAGCCGATGCGCACGTGCGCTTTGGCGTCGCCAGATTCGAGGCGCATATTCGGTACCGCATAAGGATTGTCGATCATGCCAAGCCCGAGCTCGAAATTAGCGGGCCCGGTGGCTTCTGCACTGAACGTAGAGCCTATCGACGGGAACACGCTGCGATGCAGCCATGCCGTGGTGTTGCCCTCATCGTCGAGCGCGCCCTTCAGATACTGCGCGCTGACCGTGTGGTAATAACCGTGACGAATATCGTCCTCCCGCGACCATGACACTTTCACGGGCTTGCCGGTCTTCTTCGCGAGCCAGGCCGCCTCGGCGGAGAAATCCGCTTTGGACTTACGGCCGAAGGCACCGCCCAGCAACGTGACGTTGATTTTTACCTGCGTCTTGTCGATGCCCAGCAAGGCGGCAACGGTGCCCTGGATCGACTGCGGATCCTGCGTAGCGGCCCAGATCTCGACGCTGCCATCCTCGTGCATCATCGCCGAAGCGGCCGGCGGCTCCATGGGCGCATGCGACAGGTGCGGGGCGTAGTAATCGGCCTCGATCACCCTGTCCGCCGTCCCGAAGGCAGCATTCACGTCACCACGGTTCATGACCGTCTTGCCTTCTTTGTGTGACGTGTCGACGAGCTGTTGCCGGTAACTTGCCGAGTCGTACTCGGCGTTCAGGCCGGTTTCCCATTCGATTGCGAGCGCTTTGCGCCCCTGCTCCGCCGACCAGGTGTTGCTTGCCAGCACCGCGACGCCGCCGAGCGGGTTGTATCCGGGTGGAGAAGTGCCGTCCGGCATCTGGACAACCTGCTCCACGCCAGCGACCTTCAGTGCCTTGGCATCATCGACTGACTTGACGGTGCCGCCGAAGACCGGGCAACGCTCGACGGAGGCATACAGCATCCCGGGCAGAACCGTGTCGGTGCCGTATATGCCGGCGCCCGTCGTCATGGCAACGCCGTCGATCAGGTCCATCGGTTTGCCGATGTAACGGTAATCTGCCGGGTCCTTGAAGGTTACGTCCTCCGGTACCTCGAGTTCCGCCGCCGACGCAACGAGATCGCCATAGGCAGCGGAACGGCCGCTCGCTTCGTGGTGGATGGCATGGTTGCGCGCCACGAGCTCCGCGGCGGGCATACCCCATTCCATCGCCGCAGCCGCGATCAGCATTTCGCGTGCCGATGCGCCTGCCGTCCGGAGCAGGTCGAAGTGCTTGCGGATACTGGTCGAGCCGTCGGTATTCTGGTCGCCGTACTTGGCATCGCCCGGCGCCTGTAATAACTCGATGCGGTCCCAGTCGGCTTCGAGTTCGTCCGCGATCACCTGCGGCAGCGACGTCCGGATACCCTGCCCCATTTCGGAACGATGGCAATAGATTTCGACGACGTCGTCATCGCGGATATTGACGTATACGCTGGGTGCAACGTTGCTCGCGCCGGCGGCGGACCGCGGATATCCGAGCGTCATGGCGAACACGAGACCGCCGCTCGCGATACCGGTCGTCTGCAGAAACTCCCGCCGACTCAGTTTCTCGAAGCCGCTCATGACTCCCCCCCTGCAGCGCGGTAAATGGCTTTTCGAATGCGCGTGTAGGTGCCACAGCGACAGATGTTGCCACTCATTGCCGTGGCGATCTCCGCTTCGCTGGGATTCGGGTTGCGTTCCAGCAGCGCGGCCGCCGTCATGATCTGTCCCGACTGGCAATACCCGCACTGCGGCACGTTCAACTCACGCCAGGCCTCCTGCACCGGGTGATCGCCATTCGCGGACAGTCCTTCGATCGTGGTCACTGACATGCCGGCAGCGGCGGATACCGGAAATGCGCAGGAACGCACCGGGTTACCGTCCACGTGCACGGTACAGGAACCACAAAGCGCCTTGCCGCAGCCGTACTTTGTACCGGTAAGGCCTGCGATGTCCCGGATGACCCACAGCAGAGGCATCTGCGGATCGACATCGTGTGACTGGGGCTCGCCGTTCAAAGTGAATTCGATTGCCATCGGGATTTCCTCGGGTCACTGTCGGAGCTGGGACGCGCTCAATATTAGCACCGATCAATTACAGCCTGTCGCTGCAAATTGTGACCGGCATGAAGGAACCCGGGGCAATGCCGCCGGATAATGACGCAATGTCTTACGGACTCATGCTATTGCCGGTCCTGCTGCCGATCCTGTTCTGGGGGGGTTACCATTACCACAAGGACCGGCATCTGCCGGAACCGGTGGGCCACCTGGCGCTGGCTTTCGGCCTCGGCCTGTTGTCGGCCGCCATATCCCGGGCGCTCTATGTCGCACTCGGCTGGGCTTCACTGCGCTACGACGCACTCGCCCTCGCGGACGGCAACACACTGGGGCTGTTCGCGTATTCGATGCTCGCGATCGGCCCTGTCGAGGAGCTCGCCAAGATGCTTGTGTTCCTGATCCTCGTCCTGAAACTCCCCGAGATGGACGAACCCATCGACGGGATCATATACGCGTCCTTCGTGGCGCTGGGCTACGCGGCGGTCGAGAACGTCATGTACCTCGACTACCTGACGCCCACCGAAGCCGCCGCACGCGGCTTTGCGGGTCCGGTGGTCCACATCCTGTTTGCATCGATCTGGGGCTACACCATCGGCTGCGCCCACCTGAGGGGCGAGTCGATACTTCGGGGTCTCGTCGGGGGCTTCCTGCTCGCCGCGGGGCTGCACGGCCTCTACGATTTTGTCGTACTGCAGCAATCGCTGAACGCGTTGCCCATCGCTGCGATCATGATTGTCGTGGGGTGGATCTGGCGATTACGGTTACTGCGCGCCCTGCATGAAAAAGCCGTGGGCGGGGGCAACAGCCCTAGCCATGATTGTAGGGATTGAAGCCGCCCTGATCGTCCGGCGCGGATTCGTCACCCTCGAGCGTCAGGCCTTCCAGGCCATCGGGCTCGGTCAACAGGTCCGTGCAGCGCTTCTGAATCTCTGCCAGTCGCAGGGATACATTTGAGGCGGATAACGGTTCGTCTTCGAGGTCCCAGTCCATTCCGGTTGTCCATGTATCACTGTCGGCAAATAGCGACAGTCGTTGAGAATCAGTATAGAGGCCACTCTGAGCCCGGAATGTGAACCAGATCACACAAGTTTCGGCCCGGAGTATCTTTTTCGGGCCTTATGTTTAATTAATGCATCTGGCGGAGGATGGGGCCGTTACGGCGGCGGCTGGCTGAGTACTGCCATCAGCATCACGATGCCCTCGAAGAAATTTGCAAGTCGCAGATTCTCGTTCGGGCTGTGCTGATTATTGTCGATATTAACGCTCGGCACGATTGCTGCGGGGACGTCCAGCGCCTCAATGATCGGCGCTATGGGTATTGATCCACCCATCGTGCGGATCAGGATCGGCTCTTCCCCATACAGTGCCTCGAGTCCAGCCCTCGCCATCCGGCCAGCCGGAGAATCCACGCTGGAACGGAACGCGCCGTAACTAACGTCGTAGGTGAGGCTGACGATACGGTCATGCTGGCGGCGGTCTTCGTCGGTGGGCGCCCGGTCCAGAACCGTGTAGCCAAGCGATTCGATGTGCGCCTGCAGCAAGCCGATGAGCCGCTCCGGATCCGATTCCTTAACGAGGCGTATATCGAGCTCCGCCGTCGCCACAGGTGGAATAATGGTCCTCGCCTGCTCCCCGACCCAGGCGGCAGACATTCCGCGGATGTTCAGCGACGGATACTGGATGGCCTCCTGCAGGGTCGGTGCGACGGACTCGGCACGCGAAACACCCATGTCGGCGAGGATCTGCTCCTCGTCGTCCGGCACCCTCGACAGGACCGCCCGATCGTCTTCCGACAGGCGTACGCCGTCATAGAATCCGGGAATGGTCACGACTCCCTCGGGCGATTTGACAGACGCGAGGATACGCGCCAGATCGAACGCCGGATTCGGCACGAAGTTGCCGTAGTGCCCACTGTGCTGCGCAACGTGCGGCCCGTAGGCGACGAGCGTCGCGCCCATGATGCCGCGGGCGCCAAAGGTTACGGTCGGACGGTTCGAGGCGTGCGGCGGCCCGTCGAAGATCAGCAGCAAATCGGAAGCCAGCAGCTCCCGATGCTCCCGGATTGCCGGGGCCAGGTTCGGCGAACCGAGCTCTTCTTCAGTGTCGATGATGACCTTGAGGTTATAGGGCGGCGCCGCGTCGAGCTCATCGAGCAACTCGATCGCCAGCATGAACTGCGTCATCGGCCCCTTGGAGTCCGACGCCGAGCGCGCAAATACCCGCCAGTCGGGATCGAACCCTTCTTCCATGGCCTGCCAGGGTATCTGTTGCCAGGTGCCCTGGTTATCCCTTGCCTTTAGCACCGGAACAAAGGGGCTCGCTTGCGCCCAGGCCGACGGATCAACCGGCTGGCCATCAGCCTGCAGATACACGAGAACGGTCTTGCTCGCCGAATCGTGGCGCCGCTCCGCGAACAGCGCCGGATTGCCGTTCGTCGGGATACGATGTGTCCGGAAGCCGCGCTCGCCGAAAGCATGCTCCATCCAGCTCACGAGCGCCTCTATATCGTCCGGATGAAGGGCGTCGTTCGGCAACGCGAGAAACTCGCGATACAGCGACACGGCGCGGTCGACGTTACTCTCTACGGCACCGCGCAGCTTATCGGGTGACGGCGGCTCGGCGCGGGCGGCAGCAACCAGGAACAGCGCGGCCGCAATGGCCAGCATGCAGAGTTGCGTCGTCCGGGCGCCCGCCATCCGATCAGAAACGCAGCAGCGTGGAACCCCAGGTGAACCCTGCGCCGAACGCCTCGAACAACAGCAGTTCGCCGCGCTTGATGCGGCCGTCCCGGACGGCGACATCGAAGGCCAGCGGAATCGAGGCCGCGGACGTGTTCGCGTGCTCGTCCACCGTCACGATGACGCGCTCCATGGGCATGTCGAGCTTTTTCGCCGCCGCAGTAATGATCCGCATGTTCGCCTGGTGAGGAACAAACCAGTCGAGGTCATGCTTGTCGATGTTGTTCTTGTCGAGCGTCTCCCTGGCTATCGAGTCCAGCGTCGCAACGGCACGCCGGAAAACCGCATTGCCGTTCATCTGGATGAAAGCCTCACCGGCACGCGTGATGTCGTACCCCTGCGATACGCCCTGAGGCACCTGCAACAGGTCCTCGTACTGACCGTCCGCATGAATGTGTGTCGAGATAATGCCGGGTTCGTCAGTCTCCTGCAGAACCACCGCACCCGCCCCGTCGCCGAACAGCACGGCCGTCGTGCGATCCTCCCAGTTGGTCAGGCGTGACAGCGTCTCTGCGCCGATAACGAGGACATTTTTTCCGCCACCTGTACGAATGTGGCGGTCCGCGAGATCGAGGCCGTAGACGAAACCGCTGCACGCCGCCTGGATATCGAATGCGCCACAACCGCGGATGCCGAGACGTCGCTGCACGATGCAGGCGGTGCCCGGGAACACCTTGTCCGGCGTCGTCGTGGCAATGATGATCAGGTCAATATCTTCAGCTGCAAGGCCGGCCATATCCAGGGCTTCGTTCGCGGCTGCGAGCGCAAGATCGGACGTCGCCTGATCGTCGGCCGCGATGTGTCGCCGCTTGATCCCTGTGCGCTCCTGTATCCATTCGTCCGAGGTATCCATCACCTTTTCGAGATCGCTATTGGTCACGACTTTTTCGGGCAAATAGCTACCGGTGCCGGCGATACGTGAATAGGTCATAGTCTGGATCCGTGTGCGGGGGCTTCTCAACGCCTCATGAATTCGGCGAGTTCACGCAGGGTCGGGTAGTCGAACAAATCGCTGATATCGAGCTTGCCCGGGTGCTTTTCGTCAATAGCGAGAACGATCTCTGTCAGTGTGAGTGAGCTTACACCGACTTCGAAAAGATTGTCGTCCGGCCCGATCTTGCGGTCCTTGGAGAATTCCCGGCAGATCGTCTCGAGTTCCGCGACCAGGGGGTCATCGTCGAGCCCCTCGGCCGTATCAACATGTGGCGTCAGCTTCTGAATGACGTCATCGTATTCACCGTCCAGGTAAGCGTTGAGCAAATGCACCCGCTGCACCTTGCCGCTCGTCGTTTTCGGGATCTTCGGCACGGGCACCACGTGGTCGACTTCCAGTCCGGCGTGCTCGCCGATAACGCTCCTTACCTGCTCCGCGAGCGTTGCAAATGACTCGATGTCCTGGCGGTAGAGAACGAATACCAGCAGTTCTTCCGTCTGGCCACGCGATGGCGTTGCGCCTGCGACGACGACTTTGCCGAGATCGAGGCCGTCGACTTGCGCCACGATTTCTTCGATGTCATGCGGATAATAATTCTGGCCATTGACGATGATGATGTCTTTCTGCCGGCCGGTGATCACGAGATCGCCGTCGACGCACACGCCGCAATCGCCCGTGCGCAGCCAGCCGTCTTCAGTGAACAATGATGCGGTCGCTGCATCATCGCCGTAGATTCGCTCAGTCACGTTCGCGCCGCGCAGCTGGATGTTGCCCACCCGGCCCGGCTCGAGGACCTGGTCCGCGTCGTCAGTCAGGCGCATCTCGCAGTCAAGGATCGGTTGGCCGACTTTCACGAAACTCACGGCATCGGCGTCGCCGGGCTCCGCAACTTCGTAGGGTTCACCAATACGCAGGCTGTGGCGGTGCATGACCACGCGTGAAAAAAGATCGCCCGGCGTCCCGAACGTCACGCCGACTGTCGCCTCCGCAAGACCGTACACCGGGAACATCGCAGTACGCGCAAGACCATACGGCTCGAGTGCCGCGAGAAACTCATCGCACAGATCATACGAGATCGGTTCGGCGCCATTGAGAATCAGCTTCACGCCGGACAGGTTGGTGCCTTCAGGAAGCCCCTTGCGCTCGAACAGTTTCAGGAAGTGCTTGTAACCGAAATTAGGCGAGCACAGCTGCGTCGCGCGCAGCTCGGATGCCTTGAGCATCCAGAGCAGCGGCCGCCGGACAAATACATTGGTGTCCATGACGGCGTGGCTCATGCCGGCGGCCAATACGCTCAGGTGATATCCGATGAGGCCCATGTCGTGCGTAAGCGGCATCCAGCTGAGGCTGCGGTCGTCCTCTGTCCAGTGCAGCCCCTCGACGATCGCGCGGATGTTGGCGCACAGGTTGGCATGCGTCAGGCAAACGCCTTTCGGATCGCTCGTCGAGCCGGAGGAATACTGGATGAATGCGAGGTCGTCCGGCGATGCGTCGTAAACCGCAGCGCTTTCGCCAGGCGTCACATCATTCATCAATACCGATCGCGACTCGAGGATCGCCGTGACCTCGTCCATGCCGCGAGACTTCGAGAAGTCGAGCAGCCGCTGCAACAGCTCCGTTTCCGTGAATAGCGTGCCGCGCTCGAGCTGGCTCAGGATTCGAAACAGCTTGATACGGTGCTCGTCGCTGATGCCGACAGCCACCGGTACGGGCACGATTCCGCCGAGCATGGCAGCCCAGTATGCGACGACGAAGTCCAGGTTCGACCTGCTGAAAATAACCAGCTCGTCTCCGGGCTGCATGCCTCGGCCCTGCAGTGATCCGAGCAATGCCAGGGCGCGGTCCCACAATTCCGGGAAGCGAATGATCGTCTCGTCATCTTCACCATCGATGAAACGAATTTCGCGGTCCCTGCCCCGGGCCTCATCAAGAAGTTCAGTCAATGTTGCGTAGAGTTTCATGCGGTCCTAATTACCGGTTGCAGCCATATGTCCGACGCCGACCGCAGATTCACGGCGAGTTCCAGCCCCGGATCCTTATCATCCAGCCGCATCATACGAAATCTGGGCAGCAAAAGACCCAGGTGCACTTTCATTTCCAGGAACGAGAAATACTCGCCCAGGCAGCGTCGTGGCCCCAGTGAAAACGGGAAATACGGCCGCTCGTTTTTCGCAAACTTGCCTTCCGCAAATCGGGCGGGGTCGAACCGTTCCGGCTCCGGCCAAAATCTTGCCGTGCGATGCAGGATGAACGGCGACAGGTAGATATCCGTGTCTTCGGGCACCTCGAACCCGTCAAGCTCATCGTCCTCCCGGGAACGGCGCGTGAATAACCATACCGGCGGATACATCCTCAGCGTTTCCTCGAGTACCTGTTGCGTGTATTTCATGGCCGCAAGCGAATCAGCGCTGACCGCCGAAACGGTCGGAATCAGGCTGCGGCTCTCTTCGATGACCTTCTCTTCGACATCCGGGTGCCCGGCAAGCAGGTACCACACCCAGTTCAACGTATTGGCCGACGTCTCGAATCCTGCAACGATCAGGGTGATGAGTTCGTCGAGCAGTTCATCGTCCGTAAACGCGGCACCCTGTTTGTCCGTGGCGCGCATGTACATCGACAGGAAGTCGTAGGTTTCCGCGTTACCGGCGTTCCGTCGCGACTCGATGATCTCCAGCAGCAGTCGCCTGAGGTTCCGCGCTTTCATGACGACGCTCAGGTCGCGCGTCGAATCGCTTGCGAGGAACGCGAACGGATTTTCGCCTTTTGACAGCAGCCTGGACTCGTAATCGTCCCCGAAGATGCTGATCAGGATCAGCTCGAGCGCAAAATCGCTCGTTTCCGACGTGATGTTGACAGACTCGCCCTTCTCCGCTGCGGCGGCCCAGCGGGCCGCCCTGTTATCGCAGCACTGCACCATTAACTTGAGCAGGCGATGCACATTCTGGCGGCTGAACGCCGGTTGTATCATCGTACGCGAGCGCCGCCATACGTCGCCGTCGCTGACGATCAGGCCGTTGCCGAGCAACATCTTCACGCGCTCGAATCCGGGCCCCTTCACGTATCGGCCGTGCCGGCGCACGAGGATGCGCCGGACTTCGGCCGGGTCGTTAATGAAATACGCCAGGCGCCCGTTGCGACGCGTCATGCTGACGATATCGCCGTACTTGTCGCGAACCTGCAGCAAGGTATCGAGCGTTTCCGGATCGATACCCAGGTGGACCTGACCCGCCGGGCCCGGCGGTCTGCGAACTGCTGAACGCGTATCACTCATTACGACGGGGGAAGGCCTCCGGCCTGTCGGAAAGCAGGCGCATTCTACATTGACCGGCGCTTTACCGATACTGCAAACTGGTCCCGCACGGTAGCGGGAAATCCCATTGAGCGATAAGCAACCTGTCGATTTCGATTCCGTCGAGTCGCGCCGCAGTAGCGCCTCGATGCGTCGCATGACGCTCGCGAGGCGACTCTACTACTCGCTCGGCTTACCCCTGTTGCGGCTCATCAACTGGGCGCTGCTCAAGAGCTACCGTTTCGAGCCCGTCATCGGCGAGGAACATGCGGCTGCGCTGCTGGCCGGGAAGACGGTTTCGGCACCATCTTACTGGCACCAGCATCACGTAGTCTGTTCGGCGTACATGCGCAGCTGGCTGCGTCGCGGCTACAAATTGTGCTTCCTTATTTCCGGTTCGGTCGATGGCGAAGTACCGGAGCGGATCGCACATTCCTGGGGCGCGGAAGTCATCCGCGGCTCCGCCAACCAGAGCGGCGCGCTGGCGCTTCGTGACCAGCAGCACATGCTCAGGAACGGCTACTCGATCGTAACGACTGCGGACGGGCCACGAGGCCCGAAGTACGAATTCAAATCCGGTACGGTGCTGATGGCAAGGATCGCCGGCGTGCCGATCGTGCCGATCGCCTGCGCGGCTGACCGTGCCTGGTATCTCAACCGCTGGGACGACTTCATGATCCCGAAGCCGTTCGCCCGCGTAGTTGTTGCGGTCGGCGAGCCTTACCTGGTATCGCGGGACGTGAAACTCGATGAAATCGAGCCCCACAGGCTGAACGTTCAGCGCAGAGTCATGTCTCTAATGCAACAATGCGAGGAAGCATTGGACATTGACTCCGGAGCCAGGACTTGAACAAAACGCCGTTGCGAAGACTTCTTCTGCCGATCGCCCTGACTTGCCTGCCGCTTTTGGCAACAGGGGCTGCACCCGTCTTGGCGGAGCAGCCTCTCACGCCACACTCAGCCGAGTACAAGGTCAAGATCAGCGTGCTCAGCGGACGTCTGACGACGGAACTCCGGCCACTGGCGAATGGCTACGAGGCCATCCACGTCATCGAGCCGCAAGGACTCGCGAGCATGCTGAAGAACGGCGAGATCAGCGAACGATCGCGCTTTTCCGCCAACGACGATGGCATCAGGGCGAGCTGGTACCGTTCCGAGGACTCACTATCGAGCGACGAGACCCGCGCCGAGGTAACCTTCGACTGGTCGGCGAGTGAAATTTCGGGCACGGTCAACGACGAGGACATTCAATTCGCGCTCGACGGCATCGTTCACGACCGAGTCGCCATCCAGTACCAGCTCATGCACGACCTGCTCAATGGGGGTCCCGATGAGCGTTACGTCCTTTTCGACATCGACGAATTCAAGACGCTGATCGTGCGCAATGTCGGCGAGCGCACGGTCAGTACGCCGGCCGGCAACTTCCAGGCGGTCGGCATTCAGCACCAGGCAGAAAATTCTTCGCGCATAACCACCTTGTGGTGTGTGGAGGAACTCGGCTATCTGCCCGTACTCATCGAGCAACACCGAAAAGGCAAACTGCGGATGCGCGCGGAACTCAGTAACTACACGGAGCTCGCGACCTGACGTCAGTTCATGCGATCGAACGCCTGCCGCAGCGAAAGGACTTCTTCTTCGTCGTGGACAACCGACACGGTCCTGATGAGGACCTCGCCCCCTGAGTCGAGCGCGTAAGTCTCCTGCAAAAGCGCGCCTTCGCTGTCGAGTGTCCGGATGACGTATCTGCCATCTTGCCAGCCTGATGCGCGGTCCGCCTCGATAGGCCCTATGCCCACCAGCCGATGTTCCCGGAACCGGTATTCCTCGACGACTGACCGGTCGAAGCTGATAAACAAGCCATGGGCCGTCTGGGTGATCTTGAGCTTGCTCCCCATCCTGAGAAACACGTAGACCGACAGCCCGTCGGTGTCTTTTCTGCCGCGACCGGTGTCACGCCTCGACGTACTAATTACGTCCTCTATCCCGCCACTGGACTTGTGCTCTGCCTCCTGGATGCGCCGTTTGGCATCGTCTCCCTCTGCAGGCAGTTGCCAGCGTCCGGCCAGGCTCACTCCGGCCGGAATAACGCCACCTACAGGAGTAAGTTGCGGGCGCGGTTGCGTCACGCAGGCCACCAGCGCGAGAGATGCAATAGCCAGTATCGCGGCAATTCTCGACATCGTTAAACGTTACCTCGAAACGAACTGACGCAAAATACACAAAATTCCGGGGCTTATACAGGGTTGGGAATTCGAAACGGGATCCGGTCCGGCCCATGCGTCAACCGTTTGCCACACGATGCGTTAAAAAAGAGGACGTCGATCAATTGCAAACTGAAGGAGTTCTCCCCATGACGCAATCATCATCAAGCGGGTTCATTGCGGTGGCGCTGGCTTCTGCCATCCTGGCGCTGCCGATAGCGCTGCAGGCGCAATCATTCTCTGAATTTCACAGTCTGAGCCCCGACGAAAAGCACGCCTACTGGGACAGCATGTCGGAGCAGGAGCGCCAGGCGAAGCGGCAACAGTGGCGCGCAGAACGTGACGCCATGAGCGACGCAGAACGTGCTGCGATGCACGCGCAACGCATGGCGCGACGAGCAGAGATGCGTGCCGGGTGGGACTCGATGTCCGAAACGGAGCGCGACGCTTTTCGCGCCGAACGGCAGGCACGCCACCAAGAGCGGCGTGTTGCATGGGACGCGCTATCGGACGAGGAAAAGCAGGCAAGACGTGAAGCCATGCGCGCGCATCGGGAAGAACGGCGAGCGATGTGGGAATCCATGAGCCCGGAAGAGCGCGCGGCCATGAGCGAGAGACGCGGCAACCACCACCGCAAAAGGCAGGACGAGCAGTAATTCGGGCCAGACAGGGTAAAGCGGCGGCTACGCGCTGCCGTTTCGCTGCAATGTTTTCTAGCGCTCGGGCAGTGGTATGAAGTCAGTTTCGCCCGGGACTGCGTCGAAGCGCTTCTCACGCCAGTCCTCTTTCGCACGCTCCAGGCGCTCACGTGAGCTACTGACGAAATTCCACCAGATGATGCGCTCGCCCGTGAGCGCGTCGCCTCCCGCGAACATTATCCTGGCCTGCGTGTCGGCGGCGACTCTGCCGCTGGCTCCGCTTTCGAGCACCGCGAGCACCCCTGCGTCGACGAACTCCTCGTTGATGGCGACGCTGCCCTCGACGACATAAACCGCGAGCTCCTCGGCCACCGGGATATCGATCGACTGTCCGGCCTCGAGTATGACTTCGACGTACAGGGTCTCGCTTTGGGTCGCTACGGGTGACGAAACGCCGAATGCAGCGCCGAGTACCACACGCACAACCGCGCCGTCGACCGTGACGTCGGGTATGTCTGCGGCCGGATAGTGCTGGAACGTCGGCTCGATTTCCTCCGCTTCAAGCGGCAAGGCGAGCCAGATTTGGAGTCCGTGCAGGCGCTGGCCGCTCGCCAGTACCTCCTCTGTCACCTTTTCCGAATGAACAATGCCCTTGCCAGCCGTCATCCAGTTGACGGCGCCGGGACGAATCGGCTGGACATAGCCGAGACTGTCGCGGTGCAGGATCTCGCCCTCGAACAGGTAGGTAATGGTTGCAAGTCCGATGTGGGGGTGTGCGCGCACGTTGACCCCCGTTCCAGGCTGAAATTCCGCAGGGCCCATGTGATCGAAAAAGATGAACGGCCCAACCCGCTGGCGGCGCTTGTCCGGCAGCGATCGGCGCACCGTGAATTCGCCGAGATCCCGCGTCTTGGGCTCTATCAAAAGGTCGATGACGCTGTTACTGGACATGTCCGGCTCCGTGGTCAGGTTCTCAGGGCGGCGGCCAACTCGCGCGCGAACACACTGTTGCGAGTTACCCGGATAGTGTCAAGAGAGAGCCATTCGCTCAACAATCGGAGCTCCCCGGCAAGTGCATCGGCGCATTCCCCGGGATGTACGCCGGGCTCTTCGTGTGCCGCGAGCACCAGAAGTCGCCCAGCCTTTCGGTCCGCCTTGAGATCGACTCTCGCGACGATACGGTCGCCGAGACGAAAAGGCAGCACGTAGTAGCCCCATTTGCGCTTCGCGGCAGGCACGTAGATCTCGATGCGGTAGTGAAACTTGAATAACCGCTCCGCTCGTGGCCGGCACCATGCGACCGGGTCGAACGGCGACAGCAACGCCGCTCCTTCGACGGCACGGGGAAAGCGCGCGGAGGCCGACAGGTAGCCCGTCTCCTGCCAGTTCTCCACGTCGACGCAGGACAGCGCGCCCTCTTCGACCAGTTCCTCGATCCGCGGTGCGGCCTCACGGGGCGACATGCGAAAGTAATCGGCGAGGTCGCGCCGCGTGGCAACGCCGAGCGCCACCGAAGCCCGCCGCAGCATCTCGCGATCGGCTGTCACCTTGTCGTGCGACGTGGTCATCTGACGTTGCGGAATGATGCGTTCCGGCAGGTCGTATACGCGCTGAAAATTGCCGAGGCGATGCGACACGGCAAGGTCGCCGCGCGCGAAGTGATACTCCAGCGCCCAACGCGGTATCGAGCGATGCCAGTCGCCGGGCTTGCGCTTCGGCCCTGGCAGCGGCGGCAAATCCGCAGCGGTCAACGCGCCGTCGCGGCGAACCTGTTCCAGAACGGCCCCCAGGTAGCCCTTGCGATCGCGGAGCTTGTGCAGCGGGTTGTGCTTCGACGGCTGGTAAGCTGCGCGGCGGTGCGCGAGCAGAGGCCAGGCATCGCTCGGCACGATCGATGCCTCGTGCGCCCACTGCTCCGTGTAGTCGCCCTTGCCATAGACGAAGCGATCGAATCGCTGCCGGTCGTAGGCGCCCAGGCGCGACCACAGGATCAGGTAGTGAGCGGGAACGAGTACGTTGACGAAATCGAGCTGCAGCACCTGCAGCGCCTGCATGGCCCGGCGGAAGTGCCGGGCATCCGGCGCACACGCGGGCCGTTCACGGTGCATCTCCTGTGCAGCCAGTGCAACGCGACGCGCCTCCGCCGCTGAAAGTCGAACGCGTCGTCTCATCCCTTGCGCGTATCACGAAGCCCCGTCGCTACCTCACCCGCTGCGACGGCGAAGCGACCATCGACCACTTTCGTGTAGTCGCGCGAATGCACGGTGTCGATCAGGTGCCACTCGGCAGCGCATTCCTCGCTCGTTACCGTTAGATATACCCAGCCGCGCCGCCGCGTATCCATGTAACGGACGGCCGGATTGACAGCCTGCGTCGCTGCGATGAGCGCATCCGGTTCGCGCAGCGGCAGATATTCGTCGAATCCCGGGGACGACACGGCTGGCGGCATGATCTCCACGGTGACGGGCTTTTCGCCGTCATGCGCAAACACATTATTGGCCATCGACGTGTGCAGGTCGCCGCTCAACACGACCGGG
>Ga0224503_10000051_pt1 | contig 30918 bp, 27 predicted proteins | sample SF_Oct11_sed_USG_2_FD_169106 | JGI IMG/M metagenome (GOLD analysis project Ga0224503, IMG submission 169106) | Sediment microbial communities from San Francisco Bay, California, United States - SF_Oct11_sed_USGS_21 | ecosystem: Environmental > Aquatic > Marine > Sediment | place: USA...
TTGATCTTTCTAAAATATGGTGTAATCAGTTCTTTTACGTTTGTTAATACATTATCTTCTATTTCTGTCTTATCATTTTCTCTTTTATTCAATAAAACTTTCATTGCCGTATTTAATTCTTCAAGACCTCTTGTCTTGACTTCCAACTCTTTGGTTCTTTCCTTCACCCGGTATTCAATCTTATCGTAAGCTTTCCGTAATTTTTCCTCAATCCGTTTGCGCTCAGTGATATCTCGATCAATACCTCTATAGCCACAGAACTCCCCATCAGAACCGAAGGTTGGGATTCCACTGGTTTCAAGAGCCACAGGATGACCGTCTTTGTGAAGGTTTATGTTCTCAAGACAATCAAACGGCTCCTGTGATGCAGCAAGAGTATTAAAAATCTCAGAAACTCGATTGGCCTCGTCAGGGGGCATTAGGTCAAACGGAGTCTTACCTATGATTTCTTCTGGATCATAACCAAGTATATCATAAATTTTTGGACTAATATAAGTGTAGCATGAATCTTTATCGACCTCCCAAATCCAATCACTGGTTATTTCCGTTAAATTACGGAATCGCTCCTTGCTCTCCTGAAGTGCTTTCTCCATCTCTTTTTTATAGAGCGCAATTTCAACAGTAGCTTTGATTTCACGGTCTTGAGACGGTTTTAAAATATAGCCGTAAGGTTCAGCTTGCTTGGCGCTTTCTATGATTTTATCTTCGGAATAGGCTGTCAGAAAGACCACCGGAATACCAAGTTCGGCCTTTATGATCTTTGCTGCAGCGATACCATCCAGTTTGCCCGGGATCATGATATCCATCAGAATAAGATCGGGTCTAAGGCTCCTGGCTTTTTCCAATGCCTCTTCTCCGGAATATGATACACCAATGACATCGAACCCCATTTTGGTCAGCATCTGTTGCAGATTTAGGGCAATAACGGCTTCGTCCTCTACGACCATTATTTTGTAAGCACTCTTTTTTGTCATTTAAGCCTCTTAAATTCTATACAAATCTCTGTTCCGTCATTATTGTTGAATCGCATCTCTCCCTTGAGTTGACCGACAGATAGATGTTTGACCAATTCTAATCCTAATCCGCCGGCAGGTTTAACGTCTACTTCATCAGGGATACCCCTGCCATCATCTCTCATTCTCAGCAAAACGGTGTTGTTGTCGGAGTTGTGAATGGAAATCTGAATCTTTCCGTGCTTTCTATCTACAAAAGCGTGTTTTAAGGAATTGGTAATCAGTTCATTTAAAATCAGGGCACATGGGATGGCCTGGCTCAAAGAAAGATAAACCTCTGAAGGTTCTATCACCAGGTCAACCTTATTTTGCATTCCATAGAGAAGTAGAAGATGTTCTGTCAACTCGCCTATATGTCTTGCCATGTCGATCCGATCAAACCGATCGCTTTGATAAAGCTGGGAATGAATCATGGCCATGGAATGAATCCTGGTTCTCGAACTGAGCAAAAGATTTTGTATCTCCTGGTTTTGGGTAGCCATGCTACTTATATTAAGAAGGCTGGAAATAATCTCGAAATTATTTTTTACCCGATGATGGATTTCGCCTAAAAGCACTTCTTTTTCTCTTAAAGATTCTGTTATTTGTTTTTCTATGATTTTGCGATCTGTTATGTCCCTTACTGCAGCAAGTAAAACATTACTTCCTTGATGCTCGAACATATTGGTTGTAATTTCTACGGGAAAAACCGTTCCATTTTTCTTTTTATGATATCTTAAAGGGATGAAATTTTCGACGTTTTGTACGCTTTTTTTTGTCTTATCAGGTTCTGCTGAAAAATCTGTGTTTTTCATGCACAATATTTCTTCTTTGGTATATCCATAAAGCTTGATAAACGAAACATTGACATCGAGCATATTTCCAGTTTCTACTTTCATTAAAGCAAGTGCATCTGATTCCATCTCAAATAATTTTCGATATTTTTCCTCACTTTCATACATTGACTTCTCGGCATTTTTGCGCTCAGTTATGTCCACTGCGACACCAATTGCCCCGGTCACAGAACCTTGTTCATCCTTTAATGGAGAATATCGACTCTCAAAAACGATGTCTTCAACCTCAGTAACAGAAGAAAATGTCTCTCCAGAAAGTGCCCGATGAGTATCGGAAACAATCTGTTTATTATCGGCATACATATCGAAAATCGAACGACCAACAGCTTCTCCAGGTCGTCGGCCTAATTTGTCCAAAACCCGTCCTTTTGAAAAAATGATCTTCCCATTTTGATCAATGGCCCATATAATGATCGGAGCATGATCAATCACCGTGCGCAAGCGGTTTTCACTTTCCTGCAATGCTTTTTGAACTTGCTTTCGCCGTTCAATTTCCAATGTGAGTTCAATGTACGTATTGTTGAGTTTTTTTGCTAACTTATTAAAACTTATTGCTAAAGTAGCTATTTCGTCCGCGCCTTCTATCTCAATATTTGTAATTTTATATTTTTCAATTTGCTTTTCAGCATCTAAAAAATGATTTGTGATTCTGCTTAAACGATCCGTGATGACAAATTTGAATACAAACACCAAGGATGCAATAAGCAACAAAATTACCATCCCTAAAAATCCAAGGTTTTTGAATTTCTCGTCCAATAAAAGTTTTTCGACGGTATCGCTGGGGATGGCAATGGTATCCATTCCGACTACTTCTCCAAATGGACGGTAAAATGATGCGTCGGGACCATACCTTTTTATCAATTCGATAGGCGCATCTTTCGGATTCCCATGGCAGCGAAGGCAGGCTTTTTCCATTCGCATGGCACTGAATGTTGCAAGATATTCCCTGCTACCCATGGCAATCTCGCCCGTCCAAACTTTATTATCAGGATTGTCATTAAAATATGTGATCATATTAAGTTCTTCAGGACCTGCCTGGTTAACGGGATTTCTTGGGTTGCCGGAAGCAAATTTGATGATGTAATCTGGAAAATTTTTGCGAACCTTTTCAAAGATACTGCGGGCGACAAAGCTGGAGGACATGGTTTCGGGTATGAATTTTCCTTCGCCAACCAAATTAAACATCATGGGGCGAATCGTTTCAGCCACATACTCACGGATGGCAAGATCAAAATTTAGTGCAAGATGCAATTCCTGTTTTGTTAAATTATCAACATATGAATGAACTGAGGTGTAAGTTCTGTGGATTAATATCGTTGAGCATACGATTACAATCATTCCAATAAAGATTAATAATTTTAATTTTATGCTTTTCATTTTTCACCTTAAGATAAAATCGTGTAACGATGTTATGAAATGCGGTATAGCCGCTTAGAATCATCAACCCTTTTGGATATGACCCAAGAAATTTGATTTGAATGGATTAACTTTCGATGAAATTTTTTCAATCGAATAACATATAGAAATCAAATTTTCAATCATTTCCGTTTCTTGAAAATAATGGTAATAAAGTAATGGATAACGGATTATAGATTAAAAGTTGTGAAGGGGAGAGGAGATAAAGAAAGATAGGAAATTGGAGATAAAGAAGCGTGTGAATAAAGTCTTTTTACGGCTTTAAGTAAAATAGTCCTTATCAGGGATTATATCAAAGCAGGGCTCTCCCTCGCGTGACGGGATCTAAGATGGGCCAAGCCAGCCCCGCATTGCGGGGGATTCTTTACTTGGCCATCAAGTGATTGACGGCTCCCTCCAGACCATCCAGAGTGAGTTCAAACATGGGAAAAATCTGTTGGATGGTGTTAATTGTCGGTGTCTGATTCCATATATGTGAGAATACAGGATTCATCCAAACAGAGTGAGGAAAGGTTTGGGCTAAAAACTTTAACTGTTCGATGCTCGGTTTTCCACTTCTTTCCTCCACATGGATGGAGCCGTCTGCAGCCATCAGTTCATAGGGCGCCATGCTTCCGTCGCCCACGATGATGAGGCGGGTCTGCGGATCAAAGGAGATGAAATCTTCAACTTTAAAAGGGTGTTTAATTCTGGCCGGATCTTTCCAGAGAAAATCATAGACCGTGTTGTGAAAAAAGAATGTTTTAAGGTCCTTAAACTGATCCCGGGCATAGTCGAAAAGGGTCTGAACAACCGGTATATATTGATCCATGGACCATCCGCCGTTATCGATAGCCAGGATGACTTTGATGCGGTCTTTTAAGCGCCTTGAAAAGACGATTTCGATTTCGCCCCCGTTTTTCATGGTCTGATAAATGGTTTCATCAATGTCGACCCTATCTTTGGGACCCACCGGCACCATGTTGCGGAGCCTTTTGAGAGCTTCACCCATCATGGCCTGTGTCAGAAGACCGCGGCGGGAATAGTCTTTGTATCTTCTGTCCATGGCGACTTTGACGGCAGACTTGTTGCGGGATACACCGCCTACACGCATTCCCTCCGGATGGTATCCGGAATGACCCACCGGTGACGTCCCGCCGGTTCCGATCCATGTTCTTCCCCCTTCGTGTCTCCCTTTTTGATCTTCAAGCCGTTTCTTGAAATATTCAATCAGCTCTTCCGGCGTCAGATCGATGATATCAGATTCATCCATCTCAAGGGCGGCAGCAAGAGATACCGGGTCTTCCAGCCATCCCTCCAGCAGTGCTCTGGTGACCTCATCAAGTTCAACGTCTTCATATTCGGGCATCTGTGCATCCTTAAACCGGTGGGCAAATACCTGGTCATAGACATCAAAGTACCGTTCACTTTTAATCAGAATCGCCCGGGCAGAGGTGTAGAAGGCATCGATGGAGTTGATCAGCCCCATATCCAGCGCTTTTTGAAGCGTTAAAAACGAGGTTGGGCTGACCGGTATTCCGACAGTCTTTAACTGGTAGAAGAAGTCGATAAACATATCTTTTGTTAAAACAGACCGCCACGGTTTGTAGAACCCATGGCTCTTTTATAATCCTGACTTTTTTTAAACAACACACCTAGAAAGGGAATATTCCCATTGGCCAGCAGATCGGGGCTAAAGTCAGGATCGGTTTTAAGCGCCCGAATCCAGTTAATCAGCTCCCTGGTGGCAGGCTTTTTTTCAATGGCATCGATTTTACGCAGTTCGTAAAATGTGTATACGGCACTTTCCATGAGATTTGAATTGATATCCGGAAAGTGAACCTGAATGATCTTTCGCATCATCTCCGAATCCGGAAAGGCGATGTGATGAAAATTGCATCTGCCCAGAAACGGATCTGACAGATCCTTCTTGGCATTGGACGTGATAACGATGACCGGACGGAATCTGGTCGTGATGGTTTTGTCAATTTCAATGATGTCAAATTCCATCTGATCCAGAACATCGAGCATATCGTCCTGGAAATCGGTATCAGCCTTGTCGATCTCATCGATCAAAAGCACGGTCCTTGACTCTGAAGTAAAGGCCTGGCCGATTTTGCCCATCTTGATGTAATCTTCGATGTTGCTGACATCCCGTTTTGAATCGCCGAAACGGCTGTCATTCAAACGAGTAAGCGTGTCATACTGGTAAAGGGCGTCCACCAGTTTCATGCTCGATTTCACATTGAGCACAATAAGGGGCATGTTCAGACTCTCCGCAATGGCATGGGCCAGCATGGTTTTACCGGTGCCGGGCTCTCCTTTGAGCAATAACGGCATCTCAAGGGCCATGGAGACATTGACGATGCTGGCCAGTTCATCATCCAGAACATATCGGCGGGCGCCTGAAAATTGACTGTTTTGATGTTTTGTCATTTATTAACCTCTTTAAAAATTGTCACGAAATTACAAAAGTACGAAGACACGAAAACCTAAGTTGAGCGATTTTCAAGTTTGCCGCCCCAGAGAAATAGGCTTCGCATTTCACAGGGCCCCGGTAACGGGATCTACACTTCGTTCCGACAGGCAGATAAGCCCCGCGTGGCGGGATCTCCGCTTCGCTACGACAAGTCTTGAGCATAGCGAAATCCCGCTCCGCGGGAGAAGATGTTGTTTCGCTATAGTCGTCTATGCGGAACGGCATCTGACGCAGTAGATGCGGTGAAATTGGAAACGCTCAGCTTAGGGAAAATTATTTTGCCATAATAAAGCACACAATTTGCCAGTAAATGTTTCAGCATTCATCGTATCGCGATTAAAGGATTTTTTCAAGTGTATCAAATTAAGATTCAAGTTTTGCCCCCGAATATGGCTAAAAAATTTTCTCGGCCGTTTACGCTCTATTGGGGTTGATTAAAATTAAGGGTTCGAACTCTGAGGAAAATGTGTTTTCTTTAAGTGACGGTTTAAAGTTTTTTGATATTGTGTTTTATATTTGCAAAACATGACATTTGTGGTATAAAAAATATTTGGAAACATTGGGGAAAGAATAATATGTCTATGAAATCCTGTAATCAACCGTAAACCGGAAAGGAGGTACGAAGAATGAAATCTTTTAAGACAGCTTTAGTAGTTGTATTGGCGCTACTAATGGTTACAGCAGGCATGGCCGTAGCAGGTACGCTTCAGGATGTCCAGAAAAACGGATTTGTCACGGCCGGCGTAAACGGCGGTGTTTTCGGCTTCAGCATGCCGGATGAAAAAGGCGTATGGAAAGGCCTGGATGTGGATACGGCCAGGGCCGTTGCAGCCGCGGTGTTCGGAGATGCTAACAAAGTGAAATTTGTTCCGCTGACCGCCGTGCAGCGTCTTCCTGCCCTTCAGTCTAAAGAAATTGACGTCCTTTGCCGAAATACCACCCAGACCCTGACCCGTGAGACCACGAACGGTCTTAATTTTGTCCATGTCAATTATTATGACGGTCAGGGGTTTTTGGTCCCCAAAAAGCTGGGTCTAAAGAGCGCAAAGGAATTGGGTGGCGCCACGGTATGTGTTCTGCCGGGAACCACCACTGAAATGAATGTCGCTGATTTTTTCCGGAAAAATGGGTTAAAATGGAAGCCGGTGGTCATCGAGCAGACCGCCGAACTTTCCAAGGCATTTTTTGCCGGTCGCTGTGACGTTTTGACCTCCGATGCCTCCCAACTGGCAGCGCACAGGTCTGTAGCCCCCAACCCCAAAGACTACGTTCTTCTCCCTGAAATTATTTCCAAAGAACCTCTGGCACCAGTGGTCCGCCATGGCGACGACCAATGGTATGATATCGTCAACTGGACGGTCATGGCCCTGATCCAGGCTGAGGAATTCGGAATTACATCTAAAAATGTTGATAAAATGCTCAAAAGCAAAGACCCTCAGATCCAGCGCTTCTTGGGCGTGACCCCGGGCATGGGTAAAGCACTGGGACTGGATGAAAAATGGGCATATAACATCGTCAAACTGGTGGGGAATTACGGCGAAATCTTCGAACGAAATGTGGGTGTCAACACACCCCTGGCCCTTGAGCGTAGTTTGAATGCTCTGTGGACCAACGGCGGTATCATGTACGCTGCACCTGTAAGGTAATCGGTTATAAAAAGGTGCTCCACATAGTGGGGCACCTTTTTATCTTGTGTGAATGGCCGGCCCTGTTTTCCCGCCGATAAGGCCGGTCCTCTCCATTGGGGTTTCAGATAAAAGTGAATCGTTTCAACGCTTATAGAAAAAATTGTGAAGAATACGGTATCTGAAAAAGTTCCATTCTGGCTCGACCCTAAAAAGAGAGCGATCCTTTTTCAGTTCATAACGCTTTGCATGGTGGGGTTGCTGGGATACTACCTCGTCTCCAACACGCTGCACAATCTTGAAAAACAATCCATTGCCACGGGGTTCGGTTTTATCCATCAAGAATCTTCCTTTGAAATCGGTGAATCCCTGATCGATTATTCTGCGGCCAGTTCGTATGGCCGCGCCCTGATTGTCGGGGCTTTAAATACGTTGTATGTTTCTTTTGTCGGTATTATCATTACCGTTATACTGGGCACATTTATCGGTGTGGCCCGGCTCTCCACAAACTGGCTGGTATCGAGACTGGCAGCAATCTTCATTGAAGTGATGCAGAACATCCCGGTGCTGTTGCAGCTCTTTTTCTGGTATGCTATTTTTTATGAAACCCTTCCATCTCCCAGACAGGCCCTCAACCCCATAACCGGTGTCTTTTTATGCAATCGCGGTGTTGCATTTACCATTCCCAAGGCCCATTCTGCACATGCTTATATGGCCATCGCTTTTCTGGCCGGCTGTATTATCGTTTATCTCATCCGCCGATGGGCAAAAAAGCGTCAAGAACGGACAGGTCGGCTTTTTCCGGTATTTCGAGTGTCCATGGGGCTACTGTTAGGGCTTCCATTGTTAACCTGGTGGATAGGGGGCGCCCCCACCGAATTGAATATGCCGAAGCTTGTGGGTTTTAATTTTGTCGGCGGTCTGACCATTTCTCCTGAGTTCATCGCTCTTTTGCTGGGTCTGGTTCTCTATACGGCCGCATTTGTCGCAGAAGCTGTCCGGGCAGGGATTCAGTCGGTGAGTAAAGGCCAGACAGAGGCTGCCATGTCCCTGGGTCTTAGGCCCCCCATGGTGCTCAACCTTGTGATTTTACCCCAGGCCCTGCGGGTGATCATTCCGCCGCTCACCAGCCAGATGCTGAACCTGACCAAAAACAGCTCGCTGGCCGTGGCCATCGGGTTTCCGGATTTTGTATCCGTGGCCAACACAACCATCAACCAGACCGGCCAGGCCATTGAAGGCGTGGCGCTGATTATGCTGGTCTATCTTATTTTTAGTCTCCTGACATCTGTGTTTATGAACTGGTATAATAAAAAAGCCGCTTTGGTGGAACGATAAGTAAAAAATCAATGGCAGATATTGCACATACTTCCCAAAAAGAACAGATCAGGCCGCCGGTTGTCAGTGTGGGGGTTATCGGTTGGATAAAGGCCAATCTATTTAACGGCTGGTTTAATTCATCACTGACGATAGTGACGCTTTTTTTTCTGTGGAAAACCGCTGTCCCTTTTTTTCGATGGGCTTTCATCGACAGCGTTTGGAACACCACAGGACAGGTGTGCCACGATGCCGGAGGTGCCTGCTGGTCGATTATTTCATCGAATTTCCGGTTTATCCTGTTCGGCTTCTATCCTTACGATCTTCAGTGGCGCCCCCTTTTGGCCATGATCATTCTCTTTGTTCTGCTATTTCTCAGTCAAAACCGCAAATACTGGAAAAAACCCCTGGCATACGCCTGGATCTCAGGTCTTTTTATCATGGGCCTGCTTTTGAGAGGGGGCCTTTTGGGTCTTGACCCGGTGGAAAGCACCCAGTGGGGCGGTTTGCCGTTGACGCTGTTGCTGTCTGTTTTCGGACTCACGGCGGCATATCCACTTGGGGTTGTTTTGGCACTGGGTCGTCAGTCTAAAATGCGTGCCATAAAAACACTCTGCATTGTGTATATTGAATTGATCAGGGGCGTTCCCTTGATCAGCCTGCTCTTTATGTCGTCGATTATTTTCCCACTGCTTCTGCCTGAAGGGCTCACCATTAACAAGATTCTCCGGGCCCAGGCCGCCATCATTATGTTTACGGCCGCCTATATTGCAGAAGTGGTTCGGGGTGGGCTTCAGGGGATGTCCAGAGGGCAGTACGAGGCTGCCGAGTCTATTGGGCTGAATTATTACCAGACCATGCGACTGGTAATCCTCCCCCAGGCGTTGAAAATCGTCATTCCGCCCACGGTCAGTCAGCTTATCTCTGCCTTCAAAGACACATCCCTTGTGGTGATCATCGCCCTTTATGATTTACTCAAAACCAGCCAGACTGTCCTTTCCAATCCGGAGTGGATGGGGTTCAGCAAAGAAGCCTATGTTTTTGTGGCCATTCTTTACTTTTTAGGTTGTTTTTCCATGTCGAATTACAGTAGAAAGTTGGAAAAAGAATTGTCGAGGGGAGATTAAGCGCTTTTATGGACACAGAATCCTCAGTCACCATGGAAAAAACGCTGTCTGATGAAGCCATCATAGAGATCATCGATATGCACAAATGGTTTGGTGATTTCCATGTACTTCAGGGAATCAATCTCACCGTTCATAAACAGGAACGCATTGTCATTTGTGGCCCTTCAGGGTCCGGGAAATCGACACTCATCCGCTGCATCAACCGGCTGGAAGAACATCAACGGGGACGCATTGTGGTGGACGGCATCGAACTGACCAACAATATCAAAAATATCGAGAAAGTTCGTACGGAAGTCGGTATGGTGTTTCAGCATTTCAATCTCTTTCCCCATCTGAGCATCATCGAAAATCTGACGTTGGGTCCATTATGGGTGAGAAAAGTACCGAAAAAAGAAGCCGAAGAAACCGCCATGTATTACCTGGATAAGGTGCATATTGCCGAACAGGCAAAAAAATACCCCGGGCAATTGTCCGGCGGCCAGCAGCAGCGTGTCGCCATTGCTAGAAGTTTGTGCATGAACCCGAAAGTCATGCTTTTTGATGAGCCCACCTCCGCCCTTGACCCGGAAATGATCAAGGAAGTCTTGGATGTTATGATCGAACTGGCCCGGGAAGGGATGACCATGATCGTAGTTTCTCATGAAATGGGTTTTGCCAAGAGCGTGGCCCACCGGGTCCTTTTCATGGATTTCGGTCAAATTGTCGAGGGGAACACCCCGCATGAATTTTTCGAAAACCCCCAGCATGACCGGACCAAGCTGTTTCTCAGCCAGATCTTACATTAGAAGTCACCCGCTTTCCTTTCGATCCCTCGCGGCATTTCGGCGTTTATCATCGCCTCAAATTGCGTGATATAGCTATTTTCAAAATAACGTTCCGTTTCCGGCGGCTTAAGTCAAATTGTTGCAGGAAGCGATTCAATCGCGCCAAAGGCGGATAAATCGGAACATATTTATGACATTTGCTATTTAATAAGTTTTTTACCGATTTCCCTTGCTTTTTCGAGCATGTCTGTCTGCTGAAGGATATCGTTTTTGTCTCTTGTTCCAGGAGCCACAAGGGTGCCCTTTACATCGTAGTGCAAAAAGGAAAACAGATTTTCAAGATATTCAAAGTAAGGTTTGAAGGATTTTTCATCAGGGTTGCCCTGAGTAAAGACCATAAATACGCGTTTCTTTCCTTTTAAACGAGTGGTAAAGTCCGGTTTGATAAACGGTACGAGACGATCCATAAATAGCTTTGTCTGTCCGGATACTTGCCACATATAGACCGGCGAGCCTATGATGATTACATCTGAGGCCTGTATCTCCTCGTGAAGCAACTGCATGTCATCATTCGCAACACAGGTGCCGGTTTCTCTGCAGTTAAAACATCCCAAACAAAGAGAGATATTCATTTCAGTAAGCTTATAAAATTTTGTTTTGGCACCATTTTCTGAGGCGCTCTCAAGAATCGTTTTAACCAGTTTTTCAGTGTTGCCATTATTTCTCGGACTTCCTTCTACACCCAATATTTTCATAGAGATCTTTTCCCCCTCTTAACTCTCGGTCTTCAATCGCGATATGAAAGCAATCATTAATCTTTAAACTCGTAACCCAGCAGGAAAATGAATTTTGTGTCCTCTTCTGTTTCCGCAGACTCAGAAGGCTGATTGTCCCAGTCAAAATTGTATTGCAACGTTGCAGTTAAGCCTTTGTAAAGAGGAAATCGTAATCCTGTCCGTGTCTTGACAAACCAATCTTTCCCATGTTCAAGACTAACGAATCCGGTATTTACGTGAAAAAGCTGCACGGACTCATTGAAAAAATACTGATCATAATTGATGGTCCACTGGCCGGCCGAATAGTTATTATCTTCGGCAATATCAAAGTTTTCATCAACCATGGCCAGGCCCGCTGATACTGAAAGATTCAGCAATGGTGTTTCAAAAAACTGATAGCCAGCCCCCGCACCAAGGGTGCTTCTGAGATCAAGGTCCTTGAACTCATCATGTTCAAAGAGCGTGTCTGCATATAAATACCACTTTTTGTTCAAAAAATGGCTGTAATTCCCATAGGCGAGCCAGTTCTTCGAAGTTGTTATACCATCCGCCTTTTCATTTGCAAGCTCACCCCCAATCTTATAACGGTTCTTTTTCGTCCGCGCCACAAATTCACCGTCAAAATAGAAGTTATCCGAGTTTGTATTACCTCTCTCGCTGGTGACACTCGCATTTGCCCGGGCGGTTATTTTTACGGTCTTGACAGTCTCGGGGTTGATCGCCCTTACATCAGCCAGACTGAAGGAGGGGGGTGTTTCGAGTGTATCCATATCCAGCTTCATTTTTCCATCATCAACGGCCTCCGTGGTTCCCTCGAGAGTGGTTTCATCCTTAAGAACTATTTTTACCGAACCATCCGCCCGGATACCGGCTACCTCCTGCCAGGTGATGGTGATTTCACCGGCATATGTCGTTTTCAGGATCAGCTTGTCGTCTTGCATTCTTATGATCTGACCGGTGAGTTTGTCCCCGTTTTTCAAACGGACCTCATCGGCGATACTCTTTCCGGGTATGAGAAGAGCAATGTTGATCATAATGAGAAAGAGAATTAGGTTCTTTTTCATCACAGGTCTCCTTTGATTGGATTCGGGCATTGTTTTTGGATGTCAACAAGTTAAATGATAAATCTAAACGCCTTAGCGGTTTCGTGTACAGCCTTTTTTGGATAATTGGTAAAACAATCCTCTTTTTTGTTTTACAATCTTTATTTTTTCATCTGCTTCCAGGGATTTCAGATAGGTATCTACTTCATTGACCTGCAACCCCAAAATTTCAGACAAATCTTTTGACGTACACGGACGTCTGGCAATGGTTCCCAAAATGGCAGCCGTTGTGTCTTTGCGATAGGCAAAAAGCGCCTTGTGCTCGGGTGGATCAGCGACAATGGCGGCATTTTCCATCTGAAAGACATTCAGGACACGTTCAAGTTCCTCCCGGGTGGCGGCACGAAGTGTTGATACCGATCCGGGTCTGTCCAGTGTATTCAAGTGAACCTGATCCGGTTTGATTTTTCCGATCACCAGTTTTAGGGCATTTAATTCTGCTTTTGTATCATTCATGCCGGGAAGAATAAAGACTTCCAGCCATATTTTTCCGCTGTATTCTTTGCGGAATTGAATCAGTCCGTTAATGATTGTATCCACGTGTAAATGAGGAGATGGGCGATTTATTTTGTTGAATATCTTTTCGGTTGCAGCATCCAGCGAAGGGATGACCACCGCAGCATTTTTAATATCGGATCGCACCTGTTTTTGGGAAAATAATGTGCTGTTGGTCAGGACGGCCACCGGAACATCAAGGACCCGATCTTTCAAAAAGCGGATAACATCGCCGATTTTTGAATTGAGTGTCGGTTCACCGGAACCGGAAAAGGTGATGTAATCCGGCCGGGCATGATGCGCCAAATAATGGGTCAGTTCTCTTTTGACAGCTTCAAACGAAACATATTCTTTACGTTCCAATGTCAGGTTTGAGGTTTTGCCGCATTCGCAGTAGATGCAATTTAACGTGCAGATCTTCATAGGGACCAGATCGATTCCCAGGGAAATTCCCAATCTTCGTGAAGGTACCGGGCCAAAAAGGGTGTTGTATTGCATTTTTTCCTCAATAGTGCTGTTATATAAGTCTCAGGTGAGTCATAGCTTTTAACTCAAGTTTCGCATCCTTTGTTTTCAACATTATCGGGTGAAAACCTTGAGTTTTGTTTGTAATACGTTAGCCTTTTGAAAACATTGCCGCTTCAGGTATAATTAAATTTTTGCTGAAAGAACTCGTGAATAAGGGCTCGTAATGAAAAAATCCGCCCAGGCTATTAATAAAGGTCTCTGTTTTAACAGAGGGGGGGCATCCATAAAGTTAAGTCATCTATGGTTCTTTCAAAACGATCCCTAATCCACTCAGACAGCTTCCAGCCAAAAATTTAATCATACCTGAAGCTCCTTAATCATCGATTTGTTTCAAAGGACTAAACGTTTACATTTATTTTAATACCTCAATTGAGCAAAACGCTCAATGAGTTTGTGGTGCCGATAGAGATAAAAGAAGGTAAAATGAACAACAGATTGCCGGGAATCTTGGTGACTGGCGCTTCGGGTTTCATCGGGAGGCATTTTGTTATCGCCCTATCCGGGAAATTTCGAATCTTTTGTATCGCCCGAAGAAGCCAAAAAGAGGCCGGGGTTCCGGAAAATGCACAAACCCACTGGCTGCAAGCGGATATCACCAAGTGGAAAAATCTTCTGAGTGTCTTTGAATATGTCCAAGAACACGGAGGAACAGATTATGTCCTGCACCTGGCTGGTTATTATGACTTTACCTTGAATGAGAATCCAGTGTATGAGGAGACCAATGTCACCGGCACCCGATATCTCCTTGAGTTGTCAAAAATGTTGGGCGTAAAACGATTTATTTTTTCCAGTTCTTTGGCTGCGTGCAAATTTCCTAATGCCGGCAGGGCGCTCACCGAAAAAAGTCCTGTTGATGCGGATTATCCCTATGCAAGAAGTAAACGACGGGCGGAAGCAATAATTGAGGATTATTCCGAGACGCTTCCTTGCACCATCGTTCGATTGGCTGCCGTATTCAGTGACTGGTGCGAATATCCGATATTGTACATGCTGTTGAAATCCTGGCTTTCCAAAAAGACACTCTTATCGAGAGTGTTGGGGGGACACGGCGAATCTGCCGTACCGTATATCCATATCAAGGACCTTATCAAGCTGTTCCTTAGAATTATAGACATCAGCGATACGCTCCCTCAACGGGCCGTGTATATTGCCGGTTCGCAGGGGAGTATTTCTCATATTGATCTTTTTCGAACCGCCACTCGCTACTATTACGGACATGATGTGAAACCGTTTAAAATGCCCAAGATATTTGCACGACCGGGTTTGGTCATTCTATCGTTTTTGGGATGGTTGACCGGAAAGGAGACGCTCGAGAAACCCTGGATGGCGGAATATATTGACAAGAAACTGACCATAGATGCTTCTGTAACCTACAAGGCTTTAGACTGGAAACCCACGCCGCGGTATCATATCCTGCGGCGCTTGTTGTTCATCACCGAAAAAATGATCACCCACCCGAAAAACTGGGAGTTCCGTAATGAATTGCTTTTGCAGCGGGTGGCTTACAGAAAAAGTACTGAAATCTATAATATTCTTATCGATTTGCGTGAATCGTTGGTCAATCAGCTTGTGGAAGAGGTGATGAAACCGGAAAATAAAAAGCGGTTTCCAAATTACCGAAATATGGATCAGGACCTGCTGAAATGGTACATCACGCTGAACTATCAGCTCGTCTCTGCAACGGTAAGAAATCGGGACAGGGCGATGATACCCAACTATGCGCAGGTTATGGCCTACCGGCGCTTTGTTGAAGGATTCACGGCCAAAGAAGTCAAAGATTTGATGTTTTTGACGGCAAAAACCATGGAAGAACCGCTTCTTGAAAGGCCGGAATTAAAGGGTTCGAAACAGCGGGTGGATGACTATATTATGTTGACCGCACAGCTTGCCATCGATGAATTCGAAGATACCTATGAAATTCTTGAAACCTATCCGCCTGAACAGGTGGCCGCTATCGATACCATAAAAGCGGTTTCGAACAGTCATGATCTCAAGCGGATTGTATTGCAGCTCGAGGATATCTGCAGTGATTCGCTGTCACATCAGTTAAGTGGCATATTTTAGGTTGAAAAACGCTGAGTCATCAACCTTCACGGTAGGGTTAATCAGGGCAAACGCATTTGAATCCCAATACAGCGAGAATGCTTCACGACGACGTATATCTCTTTCCAACCGACTGAAACTTGTGCTTTAGCCCCCCCCGTAGCCCGAGCCGGGGTTATAAAAATACAAATTTCAAGCACCAAATTTCAGATAAATTCCAAATCTCAATATTCAATGACCCAAACCCTTTAGTACGAGATATTGTTTGGATTTTCGGTCATTGGAGTTTGTTTGGTATTTGGAATTTGAGATTTGTTATTTCAATAGGTCAATCGGTTTTCATGAGAAAAACGTTGTCCCTAAACTGCACTGAAATCAAATGTGTTTTCATCGAAAGTTTAATGCCCTACGGCAAGTATTCCGCTGGCTGCGGCACTGAGAATAATGACCTCAATAACCGCCAGAATTGCATAAACCTTGTCGTTGTTTTTCAGCAGCGTCGGTACGATGGCGGCATAGCATAAAATGGTGACACCCGACAATATGGCTATGCCGATGAAATTAATAAAATCTCCGTATTTGAGCATGCCGAGCCAGGCCCAACCGGCTTTAATTTCTGCATGGTGAAGATAGTCATTGACGTTGTAAGACCAGTACTCGGAAACTTTATCCAGCGGAATATAGGGATCTAAAATACCGAATGTATAAAGACCAAATGTAATAAAAAGAATGAGTAAACCTAAGTACATCCCCTTTTCCAGTATTTTGGCATAAAGAATCTGCTCCGGTGATGCTTTTAACAGATCTTGTGTTTTTTCTTCCATTTATTTTCTCCCGGCAAATAATTCCATGTCTTGCTTGAGTTTAAATTAATAAATTAAAATCCAAGTCCTTTAGACAATGCTTTGACCCCGGCAAATGCCAGGATACCAATGACCATCCAACGGATAAAGGTGGGCTTGGCAATTTTAAGTAGACGGACCCCCACAAAAGAGCCGAGCATGATTCCCACCAGCGAGGGAACGACCATAAGGGGTATAACACAGCCCTTATTCACGTATATCCATGCTGCAGAAGTGTCTGTGATGGAAAGGAGGAATTTGCTGGTGGCCACACTGATTTTCAGTGGTGCTCCCATGAGCAGGTTGAGTGCCGGCACATTGGCCCATCCGGCCCCAAGGCCGAACATGCCGGCCATGATTCCGATTAAGACGAACAGGCCCAACCCTAAAGGTGTCCGGTGTACTTTCCAGTCGATAATCTCTCCGGTGCTGGCTTCCTGGTAAACACCGCAGATTCTAAGCGCTGATGATAAGCGGTCTGCTTGGGGAACATCCGGAACCGTCGATTTTTTGGCGGTTAACATTAGAATGCATATACCGAGAATGGTGACGCCAAGAGAAATTTGAACGATGTTGGTGGGCAGCGCAAGTCCGATCATGGCCCCGATAATGGCGCAGGTAGAAGCGATAAGGGCCACCGGAATCGCCAATCTCAGGCTGGCAAGGTTCATCTTGAGAAGCCCGGGTCCGGCGGCCAGGGCACCCGAAAGGGCGACAAGAAGACCTGTGCCGCGAACAAAGTCCAAATGGAACGGGAAAAATCCGCTGATGATCGGCACATAGAGGACCCCGCCGCCGACACCGCCGAGCACGGCAAGAATTCCCATAATAAAAGTGACGATAAACAGTATGATCGGCCAGAACCACCAGGCATGGCCACCGGTCGCCGCTTCGGCGGATGCTTCTGCAAAAGCAGGTGTCACCAATACCGTCAACGAAAACAGGCCAATTAACATCATCGCCCAAAGTTTATCATTTATCCGCATGTTTTCCTCCTGAATTAAAGCGTTGTATTTTTTCTTTGGAATTGAATCCCGATGTGAAAATGAATTTCATCATAACGGATATGCATACTGAAAAAGTCGACTTCATCAAAAAGATGGAAGCTATATTACATTTCATCCAATGTCAATTAAAAATATTCAGAAATTCACATATAACTTGCTTAAAATACAATATCTTATCATTTATCATTCGACAATGTTGACTTAACGAAATATCACTATATTTACAGGAATTTATCCGATTTATCGTTACAATATGCAACATCTTGTCAAGGCATGTGATACATTTTTTAAGATCTATATTTTTGTTTCTTCGCTTCAGGTATTGAATGATTGTTTACAAACTTTTTTGGCTATGGTAGAGACATATTGAAACATTTTTAATATGTGAGTAAAACATACTGAAACAATCAATATAGAGGATTCGATACAACGCAGGTCGTCAACCTTTCTTTGCCATAAAAAACCTGGTCCTCCCCCGCTTGGCGGGATCTAAGATGGGCCAAGCCTGTCCCGCATTGCGGGAGTCAGAGTTCTCTGACTCTGCCAAAAGAATTGTTGCAAGAGTTTGAAGTGAGCTAAAGTTTAAAGTGAGCTAAAATTAAGGAATTCTGACAAATTATATAAAATCATCGGCTTCCGGCTCGTAGAGCCTACAGCTCGGAGAGAGCGAAGCGACTCCAAAACTTTAGGCACTTTAGATCATTTTAGGCACTTTTAACTTGTCTGGCTTTCAGGGAAACAGCCCCTTTTAGGGGTAAACCAAAGCCTGGTTCTTTGGGCCAGGATTCTTTACTTGGATACTTCTGACATTGAACACTTTACAACACACACAAATTAAGGGTTTATTTGACGCCTCCATCGAATTGCCTTCTTTGATCGATGAAATTCCACTGGGTATTGTGATGCTTGATACCCAGCGGCGAATCGTGCTGATCAATCGTGCTTTTGAGGCCCTTAGCGGCTTTTCAATGGAAGAAGCAAGAGGAATCCCCTGTTTTCACATCATGCGAAGCAAGCTGTGTATACAGAAATGCCCGCTTAAAAAGATGGATTCAAATTCCGAATCCATTTCCATTGAAAGTGACATGATCAACAAAGAACGGCAGTTGATTCCGGTGTTGATTAATCTGTCTCCGATTCGGAATGCTGAGGGAAACCTGGCCGGTTTTATAGAAACCGTTGAAGACCTACGTCCCTTTAAAGAAGTTGATTCCAAAACAACCCATGCCTATACTTTCCGCCATCTTATCGGAAAAAGTCCTAAAATGACCCGAATTTTTCAAACGCTTCCCTTGCTTGCTCAAAGCGATTCGGCGATTTTGATTACCGGTGAAACCGGAACCGGAAAAGACATGCTGGCGGAAGCCATCCACCAGGCCTCCGATCGAGCAAAAGGTCCCTTTGTCAAAGTCAATTGTGGTGCATTGCCCGAAACCTTGCTGGAATCCGAGCTTTTCGGTCACCGAAAAGGGGCGTTTACGGGTGCGGTGGAAAATAAACCCGGACGATTTCGCCTGGCCCACAACGGAAGCCTCTATCTTACAGAGCTCGGGGATCTTCCCCTGCCACTACAAGTCAAGCTTTTAACGTTTCTGGATGATAAGGTGGTCTATCCTTTAGGAAGCGCCAAAGGGTTTCAGGCCGATGTTCGAATCATTGCCGCCACCCATCGCAACCTTGATCTCATGGTTAAAGAGAGAAAGTTTCGAGAAGACCTGATGTTTCGGTTGAACGTGGTGAGATTGCATCTACCGCCGTTAAGGGAGCGGGGAGACGATATCCGACTTATTCTGGATCATTTTATTAATATTTTTGCCAAACGATTCCGAAAAGATATCAATGGATTGTCCAAGAAGGTTCTCAAGATTTTAATGGACTATGCTTTTCCCGGAAATGTAAGGGAGCTCAGAAACATTATTGAATACGCCGTGAATATTTGTCCCGGAGGTCAGATACAATTCACACACCTTCCGGCTTATCTTTCCGAGACGAAACATCATTATGACCGTCCAACGTCGGAAGTCGGTGAAACGTCTGAATGGACGGCATCATTTGAAAAATCCAACAGCGAACAAAGCGGCCAAAAGACGTGGGCGTCTTTCGAAAGAGATATGATTATAGAAGCACTGGTCAAAAGCAAGGGACGACGAAATAAAGCGGCCGATATGATGGGGTGGGGACGGACCACGTTGTGGAGAAAAATGAAACAATACAAAATAGACGCCTGATAATTATGGACTTAGATGAAACAATTTGATACTTAAATTTGACATGCCAAATTTAAGGGATTCAACGCTTAACAATGGAACAAAAGATTCTTATCACTTTATACGTTGATCAGGTGGCGCCGCGCTTTGATTTGGCCACAGAGGTCTCTATTGTCTCAATGGCAGATGACGGCCGGCCCACAGAAAAAAAGACCGTGGTCTTACCGCGGGCGTCGGCAGAACAGCTCTGTCATCTCGTTCTTTTGGAAAAAATAGGGACGGTGGTGTGTGGCGGAATTGAAGATGAGTATTATCAATATCTTGAATGGAAGAACGTGAAAGTTCTGGATTCCGTGATCGGTTCTTACAAAGATGTTATAAAACGACTGGAATCGGGAATGCTTCGATCCGGAGATATCATTCGATAACCCGAATAGGTTGGTGGAGAAAAAATGGCGCTGAATCTTAAAAAATGGTTCAATATTAGAGAAAGTCTGCAAATGCTTACCGACGTCGATTCATCTTCAAATCGATATCGACTCTTCCAGAGGAACATTAGAGTCTTGATGATTGTGCTGACCATTGTTCCCTTGTCTATGATGGCCTTAATCAACTACCACCTGTACCATGGCAGCCTCAAACAAGAGATGATCGATCCAGCCAAGTTGCTGGTCAGCAAAACCAGGCACTCTTTTGAATTTTTCCTTAACGAACGACAATCTTTGATAAAATCCATTTCTCATTTTTATTCTCTCAATGAATTAAGTGACGAAAAGAAATTGAATCACATTCTTTTTATACTCAAAAAGGAATTCATTGGGTTTGTTGATCTTGGCCTTATAAACGGTTCTGACGGTGCACAGATACGCTATGTGGGCCCGTATAACCTTCTTGGAAAAAATTATGCGAATCAGGATTGGTTTCAAGAGGTTACGCTTAAAGGAACATATATCAGCGATGTGTTTATGGGATACCGGAAATTCCCTCACATTGCCATCGCTGTTCAACGTCTTGAAGAGAACGGGGAATCCTGGATCCTTAGAACCACTATCGACACAACCATGTTCGACAATCTTATCGCCGCCATGGGGCTCGATGCGGAAAGCGATGCATTTATTCTTAACAAGGAGGGCATATTCCAGACCAATTCCCGTTTGTACGGAAAGGTCCTTGAACAGTGTCCTTTAAAGATTCCTGCGGGCGGGCATGCAACGTATGTCGATGAACGAAAGGATCCCGGCGGAAACGATGTTTTCTTGGCCTATACCCATTTAACGTATCCTGACTACACTCTGGTGATCGTAAAACCCAAGTCCACTGTTTTGAAAACCTGGTATGCACTGAAAAGTGACCTGTTTCTTGTTTTTTTGGCCAGTTCCATACTGATTGTCATTGTGGTTTTCAGGCTGACAGGCATCATGGTGAATCGCATCAGAGAAGCAGATCATAATCGGGAGATCGCCTTTAGAGAATTACAGCACCATCACAAGCTTTCTTCCATCGGCAGGCTTGCCGCCGGTGTGGCTCATGAGATCAACAATCCTTTGGCCATTATCAACGAAAAAGCCGGACTTATCAAAGATCTCATTCAATACACCCCGGATTTTGCGCAAAAAGAAAAGTTTTCGACACTGCTGGGGGCTATTTTGCAGTCCGTGAGCCGCTGTAGAACCATAACCCACCGTTTGCTGGGATTTGCAAAACGGATGGAAGTTGAGGTTGAAACTCTGGAACTTAACGAACTTATAGAGGAAGTTTTGGGATTTATGGAAAAAGAAGCCCTTTACCGGAATATTGATATCGGGCTGGAATTGGCAAAGGATCTGCCCAGGATCGATTCGGATCGGGGACAGCTCCAGCAGGTTTTTTTGAACATTTTGAACAATGCCATGGCTGCTGTGGAAGACGAGGGGCGGATTCTCATTACTACCTGGGAAAAAGATGCGGATACTGTCGCTGTTTCCATCCAGGACAATGGCTGCGGTATGTCGGAGGAAACATGCCGGCATATCTTCGAGCCTTTTTTCACCACCAAAAAAGAACACGGAACCGGCCTTGGGCTTTCCATTACCTACGGTATAGTCAAAAAGCTTGGCGGAAACCTCGAGGTGAAGAGCAAAGAGCAAGAAGGAACCACGTTTAAGATTTTTCTGCCGATAAAATCAAAATTATAAATGGAGGCATAAAATGGACCGGATGAAAATCCTGCTTGTTGACGATGAGCATGAATTTGTCACGACTCTTGCCGAAAGACTGGAGTTGAGAAATATGAATGTTTCGATTGCCACAGACGGTGAGGCGGCATTGGGCGTTGTTGAAAACGATCCGCCTCAGGTCGTGGTATTGGATGTGATGATGCCGGGGTTGAGCGGATTGGAGGTCCTGGAGAAAATCAAAGGCATGGATTCCAAAATACAGGTGATTCTTCTCACCGGTCACGGCGCCACCAAAGACGGCATCCGGGGAATGCAGCTGGGTGCTTTTGACTACCTGATAAAGCCTATCGATATAGACGAGTTGATTGAAAAATTGAATGAGGCAGTAAAAAATATGGGTTAGAAGGCCGCTAAAAAACCTGCTCAAAAGGGGACGACATGAATCACTTAAAACGGAAAGAGTTGGCTTTTTTCGGGAAAATAACGGCCGGCATAACCCACGAAATTAAAAACGTCCTGGCCATTATCCAGGAATCGTCGGGTTTAATGGAAGATATTCTTGACATCACCGAAAACGGCACTTTTCCCCACAAAGACAAGTTCATAAAATCCTTGAATAGAATTCACGGACAAATTCAACGCGGCATTGATATATCCTCTCGCTTGAACCGGTTCGCCCACAGCCCCGATCACAGCCCCGCAAGCCTGGATCTTAACGAAATAACGGAACAGATGATTTTGCTGGCGTCCCGTTTCACAAGGCTTAAAAATGTCGTTCTGGAATCGAGTCCTTCAGATCCGCCGCTGATCATTAAGTCAGATCCTGTATCCTTGGAAATGGCATTGTTTGAATCCATTGAAATTCTACTTAGTGTAATAGGCTCCGGCGGGAGAATAACGCTTTCTCCACGGAAGATACAGGATAAGTTCGTATTGGGTATCGGATATGAAAATACCGTTCTTCTCGAAGAAGACTTCCTATCCAAAATATCTTCCACCGAACACTGGGCATCATTGCAAGAGATCATGGCTTCTCTGGGTGGTACCGTAAAAGTGTTCGGTCTGGCTCCGGAAATTTTGCTATACCTTCCCGAATCCATAAATGTTTAAAAACGTTTCAATTTAGTTCAACTCGAACGTCTCAAAATGGTTCATAATGAACCACACTTCTCTTTTATATCCCTCTGTAAAAATTATAACAAATTGAATTAATTATATATAATGATATTGGCACATTCCTTGCTGTATTAGAGGGCAAGACTGATCGAATCATCAAGACCATAAGGAGGGCGCCATGAAAATATGGATCAAAAAAATTGAAAGCGTCTTTGCCTCGGTTACTTTTGCAGAAATGGGTGAACACAACGATGCCAGGAATATCCTCGGGATAACGCCCGTGAATTTTAAACAATTATGGGATGATGTATTTATTTCAGTCACTTTTGCCGAGGCTGGATAAACCGAACCTTAACCGACGATCAGGAACAGAGATAGCTGTATTGAATCTCATTTCCTGAAAACGCTTTACGATTAGGTCATGGAAATTACGATTTTGATCATAGAAGGGGACAGCATGTTGCAGGAACACCTTGTGCGATATTTGAAAGCCAATGATTGGCGGATATTCAATTCCAGGCAGCAAAAAGACATCAAACGGATTTTAAGAAAATATTCTATCGATGTGGTGTTGCTGAGCCTGGACGATCTTAAAAAACAGGGGATGGCGTTGATCAAAATGATCAAAAAAAAGCATCCTGCTGTTCAAGTGATTACCATCAACAGCGGGGATCAGATCTCTCTGTCAATAGAAGGAATGAAACTGGGCGTATTTGACGATTTTCTCATGCCCCTGGATCTGGATTCACTCGTTTTAAGAATCCGCGAGGCCTATCAGGCAAAGAAAGACGCCGAAGTCGTCAAGCCCTCACTGTTGCAGCGCTGCCAGGACATAATGGTTGCCGCAAGTTTTGCGGAGGCCGGTGAAGCCGAAATGGCCAAAGAACTATTGACAAAAGGACGTAAATCCAAAGAAAATATAAAAAATTCCATAGAGAATGAAAAAAATGAAAGGAGAAAAAAATGAAAGAGATGAAAGTATTGTTGGTAGATGATGAAGAGGAATTCGTGAAAGCCCTTTCCGAGCGAATGAAGATGCGGGATTTGGAATCGGGTGTGGCACTCAGCGGGGAAGAGGCGCTGAAAACCATGGACGATGATCTTCCGGATGTCATGGTTCTTGACTTAAAAATGCCCGGCATGGACGGAATGGAAGTTTTAAGGCGTGCCAAGAAGGCGTATCCCGGGGTTCAGATCATTATGTTGACCGGACATGGGTCTGAAAAAGACGAAAAAGAGGCTCGACGGCTGGGTGTTTTTGAATACCTGCAAAAGCCGGTGCCCATTGAAAAACTCATGAAGACCATCACCGAGGCTTACAAAAGCAAATTTGAAGACACCATGAGTGCCGCTGCTTTTGCTGAGGCGGGTGAATTTGAAACGGCAAAAGAAATTCTAGACCGCGATAAGAAAAAATAATCTTCAATGTGAATAAAATTGAAGAAAGGGGGGGATGTATTATGCTGAAACTGGTGGTCAAAGACATCATGGTTCCTTTGGAAAGATACGCCACCATCCATGAGGATCGTCTTTTGATAGACGCGATTGATGCGCTGGAAGAAGCTCAGAAGGCGTTTGAAGAATCGCCTTATGTGCATCGGGCTGTTTTGGCCTATGATGACAACAAAAAGATAGTCGGTAAATTGAGCCAATGGGATGTCATCAAATGTCTTGAACCCAAATATGAGAGTTTTGGGGATATACGGTCGGTATCTCTTTCCGGCCTCAGTCCGGAGTTGATTAAATCCATGATGGAAAAATACAGTCTGTGGCAGGTGGATATAGATGATGTATGCAGTCGCGTTGCCAAGAAAAAAGTAAAAGATGTTATGTACACACCTACGGAGGATGAAAAAATTGAAGCAGATGCTACGATAGGTGAGGCTCTGCATTGTCTTATTCTTGGTCATCATCAGTCTCTTCTTGTCACAAAAGACTCGGAGATTGTCGGCATATTAAGGCTTGTGGATGTGTTCAAATTGCTTAGTGAAAGAGTGAGGAAATGTAGAATTTAACGGAGGATCGTCAATGGAACATGACAATATGGAAATGGATAAATCAAAAAAACCAGGGCTACTTTCAAACAAAATGCTCTGGCTGATCGTTGGGGCAGCCTGTTTTGGGATCATCGGGTTTATTGTTCCAACACCTCAGAGTCTGATTGAGCTCGTTGAAAAACAGAAAATTGCGGAAAGAATGATCGAATGGCATGTCGCCCATGATGTTGCCCACGCGGCATGGAAGGCGAAACTCGTCCTCGCCATGATTCCCATGGCCGTCATATATTTTGCAACCGAAGCACTTCCCATCGGCCTGGTGGGCATCTTGATGCCGATGTTTGCTTATTTTTTCAAACTATTGCCCATGAAAATGATCGGACAGACCTTTGCCGGCGATGCACCATTGTTTCTATTGGGCGTTTTGGCCATGGGGGTGACGGTGATCGGCGTGGGACTGCATAAACGGCTTGCCACGTGGATACTCGGGTGGACCCGGGGGTTTGTGGTGCCGATTGTCGTCTTGTGTGTTTCCATGTCCGTTTTAGGTTCCTTTATATCCGCCCATGCCATGGCGGCCTTTATGGCGCCGGTAATGGCGGCCGTTTATATGGGAGCGGTTTCGGCCAACAAGAATCAAGGCGTCATCGAGCATGATCCACAGCTTGCCAAGCTTTTGCTGTTTGCCCTTTGTTTTTCCTTGAATGTCGGCGGTGTGGGATCACCCGCAGCCGGCGGTCGAAATGTGATTATGATGGGATTCTGGTCCGACTATAACGTTCCCATGAGTTTCGGCCGTTGGATGATGTACGGTCTTCCGTTGACCCCGGTGCTGGGTTTGACAGTGGCTGGATATATGTTGTTTGTATTTAGAAAGGTCAAAACAAAAAACCTGACCCCCGGTCTTTTGGCCATAAAGGAAGAGACTAAGAAAATGGGCCCCATGAGTTATGCCGAAAAAGTAGCATTCGGTATGATGCTTCTGATACTGTTTCTCTGGATCGTCGGCGGGCACGATTTAGGCCTCGGAGGGCCGGCCTTGCTCGCCCTGGTCATTCCGGTTGTGTTCAAAATTGCAGATTGGAGAAAGATTTTAGGCGGCATATCCTGGGACGCCTGGTTTATGTATTGCGGCGCCCTTACCCTCGGCGCACTTTTAAAGGAGACGGGTGCCGCCCTCTGGCTGGCGCAGATTTTTCTGGGCGGCTTGAACGCGATAGGTTTCGGGAAAGGTCTGGGGCTTTGGATTGGGATGAGTTCTTTTTCAGGTCTGATGACCAACTTTATGTCTGATGCAGGGACCACGGCACTTTTAGGGCCAATTGCCGTCCCTATGGGTATTATGAGCGGTGTTCAGGGTGAACCCTGGGCCATCGGACTTGCCACGGCCTTTGCTACGTCTTATGCTCATTTTCTGATCGTAGGAACCCCGAACAATGCCATTGTTTACGGTCTTGGCGTTTATCCCGACACCGGTCAACGAATGATCAGCCCCATCGACTTTGTCAAATACGGATTTGTTCTCTGGGTCATTTGCCTTGCAATCACATGGGTATTGGGTTTTATGGTGCTTTATAATGTGGTAGGATTCCCGGAAGGCGTCACTGAAACAGCAAAGGCGGTCCTTATGAGCAATGCGCATTAATTATCAAGATCAGGGGGTATCTATGAAAATGAGAATACTTTTAGTGGATGATGAAAAAGAATTTGTAGAGACGCTGGCTGAGCGCCTTAGGACCAGAGGCTTTCATGTTACGGAAGCCTATAGCGGCGACGAGGCTTTGGAAATAATAAAAGAATTCAATTTTGATGTGGCCATTTTGGACGTTCAGATGCCGGGAATGGATGGCATTGAGGCATTAGGGGCGATAAAGAAACTGAAACCGTTGACGGAAGTTTTGATGCTGACGGGCCACGGAACCATTGAAACCGCCATTGAAGGCATGAAGATCGGCGCTTTTGATTTCCTGCTAAAGCCATGCAAAATGGATGTCTTGCTGGAGAAGATCAACGGGGCGTACGAGCGGAAATCAGAGCATGAAGAACGGATTCAAAAAGCCATGGTGGACAGACTGTCAACATCGCCCATGAGCGTTTTTGAAAAATGATCCGGCAATGCTTGAAATGATATAACAGCGGTAAGTTAGCGTTTTATTTAGGAGGGAAATAACATGATGAAGCCATTGGTTTTGTTGGTGGATGACGAGGAACCCTTTGTAGAAACCATGACAAAACGTCTTTCAAAAAGGGATCTTAAAATCATTACAACTTTTAGCGGCGAAGAAGCCCTTGAAATATTGAATAAAAATCGAAATACAGATGTTGTTATCTTAGATGTCAAGATGCCGGGATTAAACGGTATTGAAACACTGGAAAAGATCAGAAAAAAGTTTCCTTTGATTGAGGTTATTATGCTCACCGGTCACGCCACCGTGGAGTCTGCCATAGAGGGGATGAAGCTGGGTGCTTTTGATTACTTGATGAAGCCGTGTGAAATAGAACAGCTCATGGCCAAAGTTCAAGAGGCCGCCAAGAAAAAAAGAGACCACGAAGAGAAAATCAGAGAAGCCCGGGTTCGGGAAGCACTTTCGGCCCACGGTTTGGAATAAGGGGACATACGAAATATCGTCGTTTTTTTAATTTCTTGCATCCCCTGTTCCATCGAGGCGGGACAGGGGGTGCACAAGATGTCTCTTTTCAGTGAAATTTTCGACGATCTTTAAAGTTGAGCATTTGAAAAATGTTGAAAAAGATAAGTCTGAGAACCAGGATATTATTAAATATCATCGCTTTGTTGATCATTACGATCATGGGTGCGGTGGTGATCGTTGGGTATACGTACCGGATGGAAGGACTTTTGACCCGGATCATCGATAATTATATGGTGGGACTCCAGACAGCCCAATCCCTGGAAAATGCCCTGGACAACCAGAAGGGATTTGCTTCTTACTATCTATTGGATGGAAATCCAAATTGGCTCGTACAGATGGCGGAATACCGCCATATTTTTGAGGATAAACTTAAAGAAACCCAGCGTCTTGCCACAACAGAAGAGGAAGAAAAGGTTCTGGACCTTATAGAATCGGAATATGCAAAGTACATCGCCGCCAAAGATCAGGTTGTGGATTATTATAAGTCCGGAGATCGCGAAAAAGGTAAAAAACTCCACGAAAAAGTACGAGACAGTTTTTTCGAAATCGTTAAGCTTTGCGAAAGCGGCAAGCAGCTTTTCAAGGATAAGGCTCAAAAAGCTAAAATACAGAGCTTAAATCAGGCCAAAAAACTAAGAATTATTGCTGGATCGGCTGTGCTGATGATTCTTTTGTTGGGTGTCATACTGACGTTCTTTTTACTGCATGATGTTCTTGATCCGATCCGAAGGTTGGCCTTGGAAACAGATCGTCATAACGGCACGCAAAAATCGGGAGATGAAGTCACAGCGCTCAGCCGGAGTGTTTATGACCTGAGAAAAGAATACGATCAAACCCAAGTTGAACTTGAAAAAAGCCGGGAGCACCTCTTGCAGTCGGAAAAATTGGCACTGGTGGGGAAATTGGCGGCCGGCACATCGCACAGTATCCGGAATCCGTTAACTTCCGTTAAGATGCGCCTATTTTCCCTGAGCAGAAGCCTCAATCTTGCGGGTGATCAGAAAGAAGACTTTGATGTCATATCAGAAGAAATCGCTCATATTGATAATATCTTACAAAATTTCCTTGAGTTTTCCCGACCCCCCAGACTCAAGTTGCAGCACGTTTCACCCTCGGACATTGTAGATCAGGCGATTCAGCTTTTACAGCATCGCCTGGAGTCTTACGAGGTTTTCATCAAGATTCAAAGAAAAGAACACCTTCCCATAATTCAGGCCGATCCGGAGCAATTGAAGGAAGTTTTTGTCAACATTATCGTCAATGCATGTGAGGCCATGGGACAAGGTGGTTCGATTGTCATATACGAAGAAACCGTTATTGAGCAGGAAAAACTTAGATCGGCTGTGATTCGGATAAACGATAACGGGCCCGGGATTCCGGATGCCATACAATCGAAAATCATGGAACCTTTTTTCACGACCAAGGAAGAAGGCACGGGTCTTGGTCTGAGCATAGTGACCAGGATCGTTGAAGAACACGGGGGGCGGCTGAACATCAACTCAAAGGAAGGGAGTGGAACAACGTTTATCATTACACTGCCGATAAAAGGATCACAATATGACGACCATTCTTATCATTGACGACGACGATCAACTTCGAAAAAGCTTTAACAAACTTTTGGGTGAAGAGGGCTATCATTCTAAATGCGCCGCTTCAGGAGAAGCAGGTCTTAAATTGATCCAGGAGGAGATCCCGGACCTGGTAATCCTCGATATGCGCTTGCCGGGGATGAATGGTTTCGAGACCTTCAAGGGCATCCATGAAATGGAACCCAAACTTCCGGTAATCATCATGACCGCCTTTGGAACCACTGAAACCGCCATTGAGGCCACCAAAATGGGGGCATTCGATTATATTCTCAAGCCTTTTGATATTCCGGAGATGCTGGTGGTAATCAAACAGGCTCTGGAAGCAAGCCGGTTTATGCGTTCCCCGGTAGATATGGACCCTATACCGGAAAAAAGCTTTCGCGATGCCATCATTGGACGAAGCAGACCCATGCAGGAGGTTTACAAGACCATCGGCCGGGTATCCGAGACAGAAGCAACGGTACTGATTCGCGGAGAATCCGGGACAGGCAAAGAACTGGTGGCGCGGGCCGTTTATCAACACAGCACTCGGGCCGACAGGCCGTTTCTGGTGATTAACTGCGTGGCCATTCCTGAAACCCTTTTAGAAAGTGAGCTGTTTGGATATGAAAAAGGCGCATTTACCGGCGCCACCCATCGCCGGATCGGCAAGATCGAGCAGGCCAACGGCGGAACCGTATTTTTGGATGAAATCGGGGATATGCCATTGAGCATCCAGGCCAAAATCTTGCGCCTGCTTCAGGAAAAGAGTATCGAACGACTGGGGGGCAGGAACACCATCCCCGTGAATGTGAGAATTATCGCCGCGACCAATCGTGACCTTGAATCGGCCATAGTTAAAGGCCGGTTTCGGGAAGACCTCTACTACCGTCTCAAGGTGGTTTCTATCTTTTTGCCGCTCCTAAAGGACCGGCTCGAAGACATTCCGGCACTGACGGACTTTTTCCTGGCCCGATATTCACAAGAAGCGAAAGTCGAGAATCCGGGAATTACCAAAGAAGCCAAAGCTTTTCTTGCAAAAAATCTCTGGAAGGGAAATGTGCGCGAACTGGGCAACACCATACAAAAGGCCTTAATTTTTAACCGCGGAGCGGCCATTTGCAAAGAGGATATCTTGCAGGCGATCCAAGGAAATAATGTTTGCAATCCAATAAATTACGAAAAAGATGAACAGGCCATGCGTCAATGGGTACGCAAAATGCTGACATCGCCATCGGCTGAAAAACGCTTTGACAATTGTATTGACCGGTTTGCCAATATCATTATCAGCGAAGCACTCAATTTTACCGACGGGAATCGCTCACAAGCGGCAAAACTCCTTGGCCTTTCCAGACCTACCTTGCATTCCAAGATCGAAAAATTTGGTATTGAGTTCAAGACATTCGTGAAAGAAGATGCATCGTAGTTTTTGCTTTTACCCTCATTGAGCGAAAGTCTAGGATGCCCCAGATTCAAGGCGTCCGAGGTGGAAGCTGTAGTCGTCTACCGCGAGCCCTCGGCAACGAAGAAGATGGGGTGTCATCGGCTTTCGCTCAATGAGGGTTTTACATTTTGTAAAATAATTCGACACTCATATCTTTTTTATCCAAAACAAAAAATCCATCCAGTCTCATAAAATTTTCTAATTTATCAGAATGTTAATTCATCTTGCCTCCAGCAATCATTTTTGGCATGTCTTTTGCGGTCATTGTTTATGACGTAAAACTGAAAAGATGAATGAACGCCTCGCGCACGAGAAATAGCCGGGTTGAGGCGGTCAAAAAAGGAGCGTATCGTGGCAAAATCCAAAAGGAAATTTTTATTGGCGGTGGATGGTTCGAATCAGGCTTTTGAAGCGGTAGGCTATGCCAGCCGG
>Ga0224503_10000052_pt1 | contig 30776 bp, 33 predicted proteins | sample SF_Oct11_sed_USG_2_FD_169106 | JGI IMG/M metagenome (GOLD analysis project Ga0224503, IMG submission 169106) | Sediment microbial communities from San Francisco Bay, California, United States - SF_Oct11_sed_USGS_21 | ecosystem: Environmental > Aquatic > Marine > Sediment | place: USA...
TCAGGTGCAATTACAGACACTGGGAAAAAATTTTTTCTGTACAAAAGTAGAATCAGATCAATTTCTGTCAAAGTAGATAGTTCTAATAATTTGTATGTCTATGTAAATAGAAATAGATAGTTGTAAAATACATAGAAATATCCCAAAATATCATTTTTAATTCAAATTATTATTTTGTCATCTATGGCAAAAATGTATCTATTTTTATAAACACAAAATGAATTTTTTATAATGACATCTAAATAATATAATTTTACATTTAGATATCATCAAGATTTCTATTTCCTTTGAACTTGGGTTGATTTTCTTTATAAGTTATTTTTGTGAAAAAAAATCAATAATCATGCTTTTCCCACATATGCATACACAGGATAAATCTCTCCAGTTTTGGAAGAATTGTAATTCCAATAAGATTCGTCCAAATCCAAACAAACAAAATATTCTTTAACAGAATTATGAAGTTTTATGTAAATATCATTACCCACCATGATCTGATCTGGTTGAGATAAGTTCTGAATTTTAGCTGCCATACTAACTGATGGTCCCAAAATATCCACATGGGCTTCCTGCGGATCATCGCCATATCGTACTATGGTATTCTCTCCATAATCAATCCCAATTTTTACTTTTAATTCAGGAAGATCATGCTCCTTCAAAATTGGATTAATTCCGACTTTCAAAACTTTGAGCATTGATTCAGCGCAGGTTACTGCTCTGTTTGCTACAGGAGAAGACAGTTCTTCTGCTACAAAGTATCCTATTACTGCATCACCTACAAACTTTAACACAAAACCATCCTGACGTTTTATCACATAGGCCATCTCTTGTGCAAATGTGGTAAAAACAGTGGCAAGTTTTTCTTTTGGTAAATTTAAAATCATTGAAGTGGAACCAACTAGATCAATGAACAGTACTGCCATATCCATACTCTGCAAAACTCTTTTTCTCAGAAATTGTTCGGATTCTTCAGTCACGGCAGCATACATAAAGTCTCCATTTAGGGCCTGATGAACTCTGCTCTGTACCTCCTTGATTAGGGTTTCAGAATCTACTACTTTTTCTACTCCTCGTCCCAGCATCAAGTCAACAATATTGGGAGATTTTTGAGACAGTATGCTTACAACTCCTTGTTTGGCAATTTCATCTGGAGGTTTGTCCAATAGAAAGTACTAGAGCAACCATTCTTTTAAATTCTTCACGTTAATTTGTAATCATCATGTATGGATGACAGGTTTTTTTCAGTAAAATAATTTGCCTACAACTATTCCGTGAGTACTTTCAAGTATGGTATTCTAAATATTATTTAACTTATCAAAACATCCGTATCTCATAGTTGGAATACGTTGAAATTGAAATTGTTGTCATAATAATTCTCATAGGTCTTTATGCCCTTTTTAGTGGATTAGAGATTGCCATAGTCGGAGTAAGACGCTCCAAAGTAATTAGATTACACCGACAACAAGTTCCAGGCTCTTCTCCCCTCTACAAGTTAAAGATGAATCCTAGCATGATGACCTCGAGCGTAAACCTTGGCAATACCTTAGTTAACGTGGCATCTTCTGTTCTGGCCGCAGATGTTGCAATAAAGTTACTGGGAAGTCAAGGTGTGGGAATCATAATTGGAATAATGACGTTTGTAATTTTGGTATTTGGAGAAATACTACCTAAAACATACTGTAATGTTAATCCTGAAAAAACATCTCTGCGATTTAGCAAGGTACTACTTGGCTTTACTTACATGATGTATCCTTTTGTAGTATTTCTAGAACATCTTACTAAAACGATAATGAAATTATCTGGAGGTTATCCTCATCTAAAGCCCATTACAGAAGAAGAAATTAAAGAAGTTATTGACCAAGGATATGTAGAAAAAACTCTAGAAAAAGAAGAACACGATCTTGTACACAATGCACTGGAATTTGATGATACATCAATTCAAAATGTAATGACTCAAAAAAGGGAAATATTTTCTCTTGACAGTGAAAAGATACTATCTGAAGTTATCTCAACAATAAAGGAAAAAGGATTTTCCCGCATTCCTATTTTTACAAAAACACCTGAAAATATTGTGGGTATATTGCATATTTGGGATATTGCAAAACTACCTGAAAAAGAATACAAAACAACCAGAATAAACACAATTGCAAGAAAGCCGTTTTTTGTTTATTCAAGTGATAAGATTAGTGATCTCCTTGTTGAACTCAAGAAAAAAAACTCACACATGGCCATTGTGCTGGATGATGCAGAAAAACTTGAGGGGATAATAACAATAGAGGATCTTATTGAAGAAATAGTAGGAGACATAAGAGGAGAAGCTAAAGACAGATAACGTATCTTTGGTTTTTGATTTGATTGAAAATAAAAACAAAATAATTGCTACCTTTGAAATCCATACAGAGGATATTTCATACTCTTCTATCATCATTGAAAATTATATCATGTCTTTAAATCCAAAAATTCTCAAAACACTGTACTTGAAAAAATCAATATGGATTATGTTTGCTGCTATGATAGTACTTCCATCATCCTCTATTGTATTTGCAGAAACCGTTTATGACATTAACATCCCTTCTGGTTCAGCTGACAAGGATGCCCCATTTCATTGGATAAGTGAGAAAGATGGAGATACTTCAGGGTTTATTGAAATTATTGTAAATGATACAATTCATTGGAAGAACGGTGATACAGTTGCTCATACAGTAACTTCTGGAATACCACAAACAGGTCCTGATGGAATTTTCGATAGCGGCAAGATTAATCCAGGGCAGTTGTTTGTGCAGAAGTTTACAGAACTGGGAGAATTTCCATACTATTGCATTATTCACCCATGGAGAACAGGTCTAGTAAGTGTAGTTAGCGGTTACAGTGTTTTATCAAATGTTGGCTCTGATCTTGGAGATGGAGTAAATATCTTTGATGTAGAATACAAATTCAATCGATTAGTTAATAGTGCAAGTATTGATGAAAGTGCAAAATCAATTTCGCTGGAATTGAAAGGAAACACCATAAATGATGACAATACATTGACTTTATTCCTTCCATCTGCTTTGATCAGTGGAATTTCTTCAGTATCAATTGATGGCACCATGACAGAAAACTTTACCCAGGAATTTGAAGATGAAATAACCATGCTAGTAATTAATGGAATTTCTCCTCAAGCAAAATCAATTACCATGACGGGCACCACAATAGTTCCAGAATTTGCACAATTAACATTCATTGTTTTATTTGCATCCATCTCCATAATAGTTTGGTTTACACGAAAACAATTCATCTTAAGATTTGGAGTGTAAAATTGGCAAAAATCTTTGAGCATATTTTAGTTCCACATAATGGAACTATAGAAAGTAACAAGGCATACAAGAAAGCAATTGCCATGGCCTCATCAATTAATGCCAAAATTACAATTTTTACGTGTCTTGAAAGACGATCAATTTTTACATTATTTAAAAAGAAAACAAAAAATGAAGAGTTAAACGGTGAAAAAAAAATTGTGGAAAACCAACATAAAGAAATGATCAATTATGCAAAACAGCATGGAGTTACTGCATCATCAAAAATTGAAAGAGGAGATTATGCATCTGAAAAAATTCTTGAATTTGCCCAACAACATAAGATAGATTTGATAGTATTGTCAAAGAAAAAATTTTCTTCCCATTCTGAAAAATTTCATTACCATAGCACTGTTGAGGCTGTGTCCAAAAATTCAGACTGTGCGATTCTAATTATTAATTAAAGCTTGGTGTTTGCATCATATCCTAAAAGAAAACCAAAGTTTATGGATTTAGTCCATGGAAAATTGGATACCATATGATTCAGTTTTTTATTGAACGCTAAGCATCAGTCCATAAAGTTTAGTTCGACTCTCCAAAAGATCTGTACGCAATTGACCAATGTTGAGGGCTTTTTGTGCAGCTAACTCTTCTCCAGTTGAATCTAGTTTTTTAGAAACCAACTCATTTAATGTGCTTCTTTCTGTGTCTAGCTTGTTTTGTAATTCGTCGATTTGCTTTTCTAGTTTGGTAATTTGCTTGGATATTGCGGAATTATCGCTGGCTTGAGTAATTATTGATTCAGAATCTATTGCATTGATTTTTGTGATTCCAACCTGACATGAATTTGGGATAATCCTATTGATCAATTTGACATTGACTTGGTCTGAATCAGAAAAGACTGCAATTATTGGGAGCCGCACAGATTCTTTTCCAGTACATGCCTCAAAGACAACGTTGAATCTTTTAAGATCCGCATTATCAGATTCGGGTTTGACAACACTTTCAGTTACTGATATGAGTTCAGCATTCAATCCTTCAAGTGGTTTGCCTGTGATTGATTTTGGGATATCTATTTCTGATGCTTTGACATTTGGAGGCACATATAATGCCATCATGAACCTTTGAAGCTGGCCCTGAAGATTCTTGAGTTCTTTTTTAAGAGACGTGATGTTATTCAAATTTTCTGGGTTTGGGGATTGTTCATCAGATTTTGGAATTTTTTGTTTTGCAGTAGATATTTTGCTTTTCAAGTCTGCTATCTGATCTTCAAGTGATTCAATCTTGTCAGATATTCCTCCCTTGTTTAGCATGATAGCAGTAATGGAATTAGGGTCTGCAGCTTTGATGATCGCAGAGCTAGTGTAACAAGAATTTGGGTTTAGCATAGAGCCAAGCTTTACATTTTTAGTTTCACTATCAGATGTGACAAAAATTGTAGGAGTCTTGATTGTTTTTGATCCAGTACATGCATCAAATATGTATGCATAACCTATAGTTCCTGCTTTGACGTTTTTCCCGGTTTGTTTCAGGGTAAGTATTTTTTTGATGGTTCCTGCAGATTTATCGTCGTCTGACTTTTTTTTCTTTATCTCTGCAACTGTTTTCTCAGAGAGTTGTTCTGCCCATCCATTTTGAGATAGTTTTTCTGCAGTAGCAGGTTTTACACAAGATACCATTCCAGTAGAACTTTTAATTATCTTGACTAGTTCTTCAGCGCAGATTACCTGTTCTGCGGTAAAATCAAGTTTCATCTGTTGTTTGGGAGAAATTACATCTGCAAAAGCAGGATAAGAAAAAGCACCAGAGATTAAAACGATGCTTAGAAAAAGTGCAATGTAATTAATTGATTTCATGTAGGATTTTAGCTGAATAACAATCAACATTCTGGCCATATACCAAATCTTGTTTTTATGTATCTGACTTTTATCTTATCTGCTTCTCTTGTACATCTAATCATGATCACTTGTACGCCTCCAGTATCTCTGAATCGAATATAGGTTCTGGTTTACGTTTGTGTAATCGTTTTCTGAAATTGATAAATGAATTGTAAATTCCATACTCTAATAGATACAAAGAGGATTCAATTGTTTCTAACAAGTTTCATAATCCTCCTCTGCAAAGATCCATGACAATCCCATCAAGTCCATTGTGTTGATTTCTAATAGGGTAGTTGGAAGTGCGTTTTTGGCATCACTTCCAACCATGTCTGGTTGGGGCATTTTTTGGTCATGCTTGTCTAACAAGATTTGTTGGGTCATAAAACCAGTATGGTAAATAAGGTATTAAGATAGGAGAATTTTGTTCAAAAACAATCTCAAAGTAACTGGTTGATTTCATGCTAAACATAATCAACTGATGTTTGGATTAAAGGCAAGATAGAGGTTTCACTCTTTGAGGCAAGAAACCTTGGAGGTGAACTATAATGTTTACAAATAATAAATTCATACCGTGATTTTGATGGTAACTATCATGGCTTACCACTTCCATACTTCACACACAAGTTACGATGATGGCCCATTAAACCACAAAAGCCATGTGTTGAAGGTAAAAGATGTCTCATGTGAAGCAGGTTTATGTGATGAGAAAAATGATCACACACATGACCACAAAAAGAAGAGAAGAAAGACATCAAACATCTACAGTTCCAATTTAGCCATTCAGGCTAATTGATTTTTTTTGTTTGAGTTACATCATATCAAGATAATTTACTTGATTGTATTTGGAGTAAGATCAACTAGCTTACCTCTTTCTGAATCAGCACAATTTTCCCTGCTCAAATATAATATTTCAAAGATATTTCTTTAGAGAAAAAGTTATGGAAAAGAAAAAAAGACGCAAGAAGTTATTTAACAAGGACGAAGACGACTGAGAATAGACATTTACCTATTGTAAGAAACTTCAGTTTTAATAAAAAAATATGGCAATTCAAACTAAAACGAAGTCAATTAGTTGACGTCATTTAAGATTAATTTAGAAAGCCTTACCGTTTTATTCATTTGTCAAAGCCTGTAATTGAAATGAATGCACACAAATGTCCAGCATGTGGTAGAGTTTTTTATCATGAAAGTGATGAATACTGTTCTTTTCAGTGTAGTTTCATTGCATCAACAAGGAGAAAATTTTATGGTAGGAAATATCTTAGATAATCAAATCGGATGAGGTAAAATAGTACATCACGTGTCCAGAAAGCATCTGCTACAAATATCAAGGTGAACGTCATTCAGAGATCCAGGATGTTCCTCTACACATTGCTTAGAAAAAGATGTAATATGGAACTGATCATAACTAAAGATGAATTCTGATGAGGATTTTCTCATATACATTATCAAAAGCATATTCAACAAAGACTTAGCCGTCATCTCCTTGGTCTATGCTCCCTTCTTGTCCATATAGTACGTGCATAGTGTACGTATCAGTGACATCAGGATGATTTCGTAGTCTTTTGATGATGTTATCTATGCCTTGAGGGTCATATGTCACAGCCTTTAGAAATATATCGTGTTTCCCCCAAACTCCATTGATCTCAGTTACTTCTGGCAATTCTTTAAATTCAGAAATAATGCGAGTTTCACTTCCAGAATTGCAAGTGATGAGAATGTACGCTTGCATACACTAAATCAGGTTCAAAATAAATAAAGATAATGAAAATCAACTATTACGAAAATATTCTAAACTGTTGAAATTGTAATGTCATCAAAGAGATCTTCTGCACTTTTGATTATCCTCTTGTCATCTGTATCTGGCTCTGCAGTGATAAGCACCAAATTCTCACCAATTGGAACGCTGATGATGAGTTGTTTTGTTCGCCTTGAGGCGATGTAGTCAATTGGACCTAGGATCTCATCAAGATCTTGTCTCATTTTAAAGTCAAGTTGCATCTGCATGTATGTCATTCGCACCTTGTCATCATCAAGCAATGGTTTGACTCCCTTTCTAAAACCTCCCGCTACCAGATGTCCCAGTTGATTGATTACACCAACATGTCTTACCTTGTCTTCTGCAGATAACTTTTGACACGCCGTATCTAGATCTTCTATTTGTTTTGGACTCAGTATTGTCATTGTTACACCCTCAACATGATCAGTGCAGTATATTGTGTCTTTCCTTCAGGTAAGACAATGACATTCAACTTGACATCCAAAACATCACGGTCTTGAATGCACGCGTTAATCAGACTATCAAGTTCAGATTTGTTGTCTGATTCTACTATCTCAACTTTCATAATTCATCATGGGTTTTTTGTGAGTTTTTTCATGTAGCAATACATTTTCAAAATTGCCTTCCCATGCATCCCAAACAAAACTATAGTATATGCAAGAATAGATCAATTTACTTTTCCGCATCCTTTAATTTTTGTTTCTAATGATACTATGAATAAGTTGGATTTACCCCCAGTATGAAGTCGTTGGTTGAGATTTACAATGGAATTGCAAATCGTGCATTCTAATATATGCAATATAGTCTCAAGTGTTTCTTTCATGATTTAGTATTCCTCATCTATTAAGATCCAGGAAAGTCCCATCAGATCTGTATTGACCACTTGCAATCCACTATCTTGAAGAAAATCTGCAGTATTGTAGTTAGAGTTCTGTGGATTTGACTGGCTTTTTCTATCTTGTCTAAACAAAATTTGTTGTTTCATGTCTCAACTATTAGGTATGACAGTATTAAAATGGATGAATTTTGTCCCGAAATAATTTCAAGATATCTGGTTGACTTCATTTAAAATAAAATCAATTATGAGTTAGATTTTAAGTAATTTTTTGCTATAATTTTTAATTGCTACATTATCGTGAACCAACTCCTGATAACAAATTCTATGACACATCCACTCATTGCGAGTATTGTGGAGTAAAGTTAGATAGTCGTAAAGGATATTGCTCTTATTCATGTGAAGAAAAAGATTCAGTTTGGCATAAAGAAGACGATATGTGAGTTCTATGAAATATTCCAATTACGACGATAATGAAGAAGATGTTGCACAAAGATTCAAGAAGCTATATCCTAACTATGACTATTCCTTGGAATCTTCATCTCATGAAAAGGATACAAGGAAAAGAAAAAGGATGAAAACAATGTACTAAATTGAACCCCGTTGTTTTAGATAATGTCTTTCGGGTTTTAAGATATGTTTTATATGTAAAATACGGATAAGCGCCCTTTATCTTCTACGCACATATCATCAAACAAATTATCCATATTGTTTATATTCTTGAATTACAATCCACATCTGCCGTTACAAGGTTTGTAGGTTTACCTAGTTGGTAAAATCCATACGGAAAGAAAAACCTCCAATCAAATACATGACATAAAACAAACTTTCTGAATTTTAGTCAGAGTATTTTTTCAATTTTCTGAATTAAATATTTTTCCGTATGAGTATTAAAATTTAATTCTTAACTATGCCCCCTTACATGTTATACTAATATTTCCTCTTATACAAACCATCATCACATAAAATAATTTTTTATAAATATCGTTTGTTTTCTTTGAGATAATACTTCATGAACCATTTTAGAAAATGAATTTCATCATGGTTTAGTTGAGATTTCTCTAACGATTTGAAATATGGCCTCCTATCAATGCTTTTTATCAACATCAAGGGATATCTGTGTTTGAACAAAATATAGTTCATAATGAGTCGTGAAATCCTGCCATTTCCATCCCCAAACGGATGTATTGACACAAACTTGTAGTGTGCCATACAGGCAAACTCTACAACATTTTTCTTTCCATCATACTTGCCAAGCCAATTAAAAAACTCTGCTAATTTCTTTGGAATTTCCACAACAGGTGTAAAATCTATTTTTTCATTAGTGGTTACTCCTACCCTATACGATCTGAGAGTTCCTGCCTCCCCTATCTTTGTTTGGTCAAAAATCTCCTTGTGCCACTGTAGTATTATTTTTTTTGTAAGCCTTGGTATTTTTTCTGATGTGACCAATCTCATAAATAATTCATAATGCTTTTTTGTCTCGATTGTGTCAATTTGGGATTTTTTTGTAGGAGTTACGCCAAATACCAGCAGGTCTTTTGTGTCTGTCTTTGTAAGGCTAGACCCTTCAATTTTCTGAGTGTTGTAAGTAAATGCAATTCCAAAACTTTCAAAATTTTTTAATTGAATTGACTGTGAAGTCTTTTCTATTTCTTTTTGATACTTTTTGCCAATTGACTGTATCTTTTCATCCCAGTCTTCACAGTAAAATTGTCTAAGAAACGCCTTTTTGAGATCTTCTATATTTTTTGGAATTATCTTGCCGAGGTATTTTCTCCTTTCTTTGCCTTGTATGTGGTGTTTTAGATAGTAAAATCCTCGCTCCTTTACTATACTAACCATGAATATAATACATATCATAAATTATAAAAAACTTTAGATTTATAGAAAATATGATATGTAATATTTATGATTGTACATTTCAGTATTGTTTAGAATACATTATACAAAATTCCACAAATATTTTCAATAGCATCATTTAACAGCTCAAATTAATGTTAGTTTGATCTTGATATTTTTTATCAATTTGGTTTCAACATCTAACAATTCGGCAGGTTGCATTATCAATTTGAAGACAACAAAATATCAATTCGGTTGAGAGACTGTCTTTTCGGTATCAATTCAGAGATGTGAATTTAGCAGAGCTTTCTAAGACCATGTACGCTATGATGTACCCTTATGTTATGTATGAGGATCAAGTGATTACCCCTTGGGACATCTGTATGGCTTTGCAATCTGACAGGATAGAGTTTCTTGGATGAGGTAAAGTACCATCAACACCTTTTCTCTTCTGTGTTTTCCTAGATTGTTTTCTTTTTTTATTGCCGTGGTATGCCATTCTAACTAGTCATAATGTTTCTAAAAATCACTCAGATAATCTGTAAATCAACAACATGAGAGGAACTTATTCTCATTTATTCAATCTTGATGATATTCCTATGGATTAACCATTGAAGCATTATGGAATATTCATCATCCGAAATACCCCCATCTACCCAATACTGTGCGTTTGTCTTTATCCATACTGGAATTTCTATTTCAGAATGACTGGGAGTTTTTGCAACAGGAACCTTGACTATTCCCTCCTCAATTAGGAATTTAATAGTTGAAGCATATGTCTCGTCATCAACTGAGCCTTCTACCCAGAATTTTGTTGTCTGTTTTACCCAGGTAGGGATATCTACTATTTCATATCCAACTGTAACTACAAATGACGCCTTTCTTTCGTTGCCTGCAATATCTTCTGTAACACATCTGACTATTGTTTTTCCTACCTTAAAGACAGAGCCTGAAGTCTTATCACACTGTACAGGAACATCTCCGTCAACATCATCTATTGCTTTTACATCAAAATTTATCGGAACAGGAATCTGAGATGTGACATAGATATCTTTTGGCATTATTAGCTTAGGTGCCAAATAATCAACGTCAGGATCAAACTCATTTTGGGCAAAACTTGGAGGTATTAAGAAAAGCAATAACGAGCAAAGCATTAAAGATATTTTTTTCATAACTACAATGTAATGTTCATCAAGATAAACCACATCATGTTTTTCAAATTTGAATAGGATACATTTGGACTATAAGCACACAAATCTTCCTGACTAGCTGATAATTAGAGATTCTGATACTGTATCTTTACGGTATGGCCTTGTGTGATTTTGTCACCTTGCCTTTTCGTATTGGTTTTGACTGTTTATGAATTCCTTTTGTAGGTGGAAACTCTTGGTCTGACGGCTTGCTTTTTCTAGCCTCTGACTCTTTGCTTGATTTCTTCTCTTTTTTTGCTAGCGCTTTTTGCATTGTTTCTTGATGAGCAGCACTCTCTAATAAAATCTGTATAGAATATTGATTTTGAAATCATGTCCTTTTGATTTCAAAAATGAAAATTATATCATCACAATAAATACATCAAAACAAAACTAGATAATCTCATGTCTCAAGTTGGAACCACTCCTGAAGGAGTGCCTATAATTTTGCTCAAGGAGGGAACTCGACAGTCCCGTGGACGTGATGCCCAGAGAAACAACATCAGGGCAGCAAAACTGATTGCTGAAATTATTCAGACAAGCCTTGGTCCAAGAGGAATGGACAAGATGCTGGTGGATTCACTTGGAGACATCACCATCACAAATGATGGGGCAACAATCCTAAAAGAGATTGACGTGCAGCATCCAGCTGCAAAGATGATGGTAGAGGTGGCAAAGGCCACTGACAGTGAGGTGGGAGACGGCACAACATCTTCAGTTGTACTGGCAGGGGCCCTGCTTGAAAAGGCAGAATCGTTAATTGATGATGAAATTCATCCCGTAATAATTGCCGAGGGTTACAAAAAGGCCTCAAAAAAGGCAATAGAATTTTTGACTGAAATTACAATAAGCATCGAGCCAAAAGATAAGGAAATACTTGAAAAGGTAGCAAACACATCGATGCAAACAAAACTTGTATCCATTGAAGCAACTGATCTTGCCCGATTGGCAGTTAGTGCAGTATTAGCAATCATTGAAGAGAAAAATGGAGCATTCAAGGTAAATCTTGACAACATAAAGATAGAAAAAAAGACAGGTGGTTCAATTTCTGACAGTGAGTTGGTAAGTGGCATAATCCTTGATAAGGAAATTGTTCATAGCGGCATGCCACGAAGAATCGAGAATGCAAAGATAGCCCTAATCAATGAGGCACTTGAGATTAAAAAGACAGAGTTTGAAGCAAAGCTAAACATCTCTAGCCCCAATCAGATAAAATCATTCATGGAAGAAGAAAATCAGATGCTCAAAGATATGGCAAGTAAGATAAAATCAACTGGCGCGAATGTTGTTTTGTGCCAAAAGGGAATAGATGACATTATTCAGCATTATCTGAGCAAGGAAGGAATACTTGCAGTTAGAAGAATCAAGGAAAGTGACATGACAAAACTTGCCAAAGCCACTGGAGGTAGAATAGTGGGAAGAGTCGATGATCTAAATGATACAGAGTTGGGCTTGGCAGAAAACGTAGAGGAAAAAAGAGTCGAGGAGGACAATTGGGTGTTCATTGAAGGGTGCAAGAATCCAAAGGCCATCAGCATACTACTAAGAGGTGGAACTCAAAGAGTAATTGATGAGGCAGATAGGTCAATGCATGATGCATTGATGGTTGTAAAGGATGTAATTGAAAAACCAAAGATTGTCTATGGCGGTGGATCCCCTGAGGCATTTATTGCACTAAAACTCAGAGACTGGTCAAAGTCGCTTTCTGGAAGGGATCAGCTTGCAGTTGAAAAGTTTGCTGATGCCATGGAGTCCATCCCACTTGCACTTTCAAGAAATGCTGGAATGAATCCTATTGACACAATTACGCAGTTACGGTCAAGACAGAGCAAAGGAGAAAAATTCACCGGTGTAGATGTAACTAATGGAACAATTGCTGATTTTCAGAAACTAGGGATAATAGAGCCAGTCAAGGTCAAAGAGCAGATAATAAAGTCAGCCACGGAGACTGCAAACATGATACTGCGAATCGATAATGTTGTTGCATCATCTAGATCATCGGCTCCACCTCAAGGAGGAATGGGAGGCATGCCCGGAATGGGGATGGAATAGACAGATATCTTGTAAAACCACATAATTACATGATTTGATAGTGATACCATGGAATATGTTTTGATGATTGGTGTAACTCTAAGTGGCAAGACAAGATACAGGGAAGCAAACTTTGATCATGAAGTTATTGCGTTACCATATTTTGATAACAACAGGAAAAAAGAGCTCAAATACATTGAAGAATGCCTCAAAGAAGGAAAAAATATCGTCGTAGATGACACCAACCTTACCCAAGAGATAAGAAAACAACACATAGATCTTGCCAAAAAATATCGTGCCAAGGTAGTTGGAATTTTCATGAATACATCAACAGGATTGCTACATCAAAGAAGAGCAAGAAAACATGATCCATTCCCTCTGGTTGTGATTAATAAGCAGCTAAAAGATTTAGAGACTCCCACCAAAGAGGAAGGTTTTGATCTGCTTGTTGTAAAAAAGGACTATGTCCAGCCAAGAGATACTTAGTGTATCTACAGATGATCCAAAATTTTATTCAGGATTATTCATTTTGTTCACATTTTCAACTCACAAGAACAATTATGCCATAATCAAAATAACAATTAAGACATTGGACATAGTAACTCATACATTGATGAAATAAGAGATTGTCAGTTTGTCTTTTAATTCAATTTTATAGTTAATCTCAATATTGAGATTTGTGTTTATACTATTATTTACGAAATAATATTTATCAATTATGCTTCAAAATAGATTCAAGAAAATACTTGTTGGTATAGATGGCTCTGCAAATTCCATACGCGGATTGAATCATGCCATATCGCTTGCAAGACAATCACAAGGAACAATCACGGGAATTCATGTATTGCCAGAATTTCCACCATCCTATGAAATAAACATAAAATCATACAGGGCACAACTAAGCAAAATTGCAAAAAAATCCATGGAATCAGCCAAGATTAGCGCCGCTCGTCATGGAATAGAATTCAATGAAAAAACTGCTTCATCAAAAAACGCAGTAGATACAATAGTAGGATTTGCCAGTAAGAGCAAATACGATGTCATAGTTATAGGTTCAAGGGGATTGGGATCGCCCAAGGCAAATTATGTTGGCAGTGTCGCACATGGAATAGTGAATAATTCAAAGGTACCAGTATTGGTTGTAAAGTAGAATGTCTGACTTTTTTTAATGGCATGTTTTTTTAAATTGAATGCTATGTGTACTTTTTCTGAGGAAATGACGTAAATTCTAGTGATTGAGGTATTTGCAAGTTTTGCAAGGGATATTGTCTACATTAAGGCACGTATGGAATTCTCAGACCGTCAAGCAGAACTAGAAGTTTTCTGAATTCTGCCATAAAAATAACATGTTAATTTTCAATTTAAAGTCCACTTTGATATCTGGAATGATTTCCAGTTGGAGGGTTTAAAAATAATCTACCACTCCTCTCTGTAAAAGAACCGTTGCAGTGGACTCCGTCAAGCAAACCGCATCTCCATTGGAGTTTTTCATAAATAATTCTAATCCTTCGTTACATATCACATCACTTGGAATCACAGAGCTCATCTGTTTTTTTGGTGATGGCTGTGAAATAATTTGCAATTCATAGTCAAAATAAATATCTGGACTGTTGATATTTTTCCCATCAAAATTGATTTTGTATTGACCAAATTCTCTTAAAACATCAGAGTCCACATCAATTGAAAATCTTGAACCCTTCAGTAACACATTCTCAGAAAAAAGAGTAATGTCACTTGGAGAAATAATTTCAGTTGTGATGTTAGTTAATTGTATGTGATGTTTAACTTCTCCTGAAATGGTGATTGTATCTTCTGGATGGTATACCTGTCTGTCTGTTATTGCAAAAATTTGATTTATCAAAACGTAGGGCTTTGGAGCAATTTCTCCAACCACATCGGTACCTACAATTCTGACCTGGGTTGTATGTCCCTCCAAGGGAATAGTCATTGTTGTTCCACTATTTGTTGATTCAGAATCATAATTCATGACTTGAACATCTCCTACCCATACTGACTGGGGATTTTTTATCAGTTCTTGCGGAAGATAAACAATAAGCGTGTCATTGTCAATCTTTCCAACAAAATTAAAAACAAGCATATTCCTAGCGGCATCTATTTTTACTTCCGACAGATTTCTCTTTACTTTGTATGGAATATCAAATGTAATGTCAGATACTTCGGATCCTACATTGTGCATCACCTGAAAACCTTCAGGCAGGTCAACTACGTTGATGATACCTATCATCCATGGATGAATTGCACAAAAATATTTGAACTCTCCAAACTCTTCTTGGGTAAACACGTGTCTGAATTTCTCTCCTGTTTTTAGATAACCGCTGTCAAATTTACCGTCAATGCCCGTCTCCAAAGAACCAGAAGTCACTGTATGTGTTTGCCCATCCCCGTTTCCCCACTCCACTGTATCGTTAAGATTTACAGAAATTTCTTGAGGTATAAAATGAGATTGAGAGTCAATCTTGGAAGCATCTGTAGGAATTTGAATTTTCCATGTATCAGCCAAGGCATAATCGACAACAGGAATTAACATCAATACAAAAAATAAAAAATAGACTAAACTATTCATATCAGTATTTGATATCAGAGTATTTTATTACACATTATAATTCTCAGTTTTGATATTGAACTCGGCTTAAAATTATTTCATGTCTTTTTTCATCTCAAGATATTCGTCGACTCTGAGTAAATTTTTACATCATTTACAAGCAAATCAATTTCATCTTTCATGTAACTCATGTATTTTCAATTCATAAAGTAATTGATGAATTTCACGCAAGAAAATATTTCACGAGTTTTTACCAGAGAAGAATGTACAATGCCAACCTAGAGAATCCACAGAACTACTACACACTTGGTTCAGAATTTAATTAGCATGAATATTAAGAAAAAGAGCTAGTTGTTGAATATCAGTTCAACTTCAATCTGTCCATTGCTGAATGTGCTTTGAATTCCCTTGATCTTACTCTTGTACAGGAATAGTTTCTTTCCATCATCTGTGATAGTACCAGAAGTGCGGACCAGTTTGTTGTCATAAAGAGTCTGTATTCTTCTGTATACTGTACTAATTGGAGTCTTGGTTTCAGCAGATATCTCCATTGCGGATTTTGGCTTGTCCATAATGGCTTTAATGATGTACCTGCAATATTTGTCTGAAATAACCAAAAGAAGTCCATCCTTTGTTGCATCTTCCTCTACTTTGTATGCTGATTGTAATTCTTGCATATTATTATTATGCATATTTTCGATATAACAACTAGGTACACACTGTCTTACAATATGATATGGATGAAATGTAGCAGAGAATTGCAGGAAAAACAGTTCAGATGAATACTGCCACAAGATGACCATGCCGTTACCGGTAAGAATTCTGATGCAGTAGCTGTGACTGCAATTTGTCTTGCATGTAAAAAAGACAGAAGATATTCTGATAAAGTCAGTTAGAAAAGCACAAGCGAAGCATCTGAATCACGGATATCTCCATTAGAAATGCCTGCAAGTCATTTTGCAATGGTATGGATTCTGAAATAAAATAGAACTAACTGATTTACCTTTTTAAAAAAATTGCAATTATGTTTTCAGATGAAAATCTGAATTTTTGTAATTGTTTTGTTGATTTTTGGGAATGTGACAATACTGTACAATGATAGTGATTATTCTACGTATGCAGACTCGTGATTCTTGCAGAGATTCATGCAAAGTCTGGCAGCGAAGTTCATTGTAATCTGGAAGGATATCTATGCTTAAAGGTGTGTTTGCATGAGGTCTTTGACTTTTTTTGTTGTATGTCATTATCCGTCATTGGTAACTGTATCCCCATTGCCTGCAACACTTCCAACATCTACATTTCTCAAGTAACAATAGTTTTAGATAATCACACCTCAAAGCTACTTTCCTCTGATTATCTTTTTTAGAATTAATGACTTCATAACTACAAGTTTTTGAATTTTTGTTTTAAATTATTTTATGTCATTTCATTTTTTTCTTACTTGTATTCAAAATTGATAATTATATACTATGTTTAATTATAATTTCATCGTAACGTACAACGCATTAAACTTTGGTTTGATGCAACACACGGAAACGCGGGGTGTTAACCCATACGATGTACATTGGTATGCCGTATCATACGTTTCCGTGATTTTGTTATCCTAATTGAAAATCAATATGGGAAATCAAATATCTCAATTAAGTATCTGTGCGTTCTTTCTTATTTATGGCAAAATCCAAAAATCCGCCAAAGAAACGTACTGGTATTACGCCATTTTTGACATCAGGTTGGGCAGACATTGACATATCAATTGATAATATGCGCAAGGAAATGGAAAAAGCATTTTCGTCATTCCCATCTATTTCGATGCCAAAAATGCCTGAATCATCTTGTGATGTTATAGACGAGGGTAATCAATTCCGAGTGAAGATGGACGTTCCAGGTGTCAAGAAAAATGAGATCAATCTCAATGTGACTGACAACTCACTGGAAGTATCCGCAGAACACAAGGAAGAGTCAGAAGAAAAGAAGAAAAACTATCTGAGAAAGGAGCGAAGTCATGTCTCATATTATAGAACACTGCCAATGTCTGAAGAGGTAGTATCAGGAAAAGTAAAGGCAAAACTTACTGATGGCATACTTGACATCACACTACCAAAGTCAAAACCAACCAAAGCAAAGACAAAAAAGTCAATATCAGTACAATAATTTTTTTTATTTTTTTTAAATCAATACTATGAGTATTCTCATGCATAAAAACCCCGAACCAAGATGGCAAGACATACAATCAGTTTTAGAAAACAATGGGTTTGTTGAAATCAAATTTGATGATAATTGGTATGTTTTCATGCAGAAGGGGAAAAAGAATATCCGAATTCCAAAACTCAATAAAATTTCCAAACCCTGCTTGGATAGTATCATTCAAGCCAGTGACATTGATGAAAATATGTTCCTAGATGCATTAAGAAAATAAAAAATTCTTTTGACAGCATATGATGTAATTGTTTTTATGAAGTAAGGATCTTGGCACACAGTAGGATTTTTCTTTATTTTCTTCAAACACATTTACGCAATGCATACGGATTTGTTCCATTTTTGTTAATTTGTAATCCTAGTCATAAACCATCAGGTTTTTCTCTTCAAGCTCACTGTGTATCTGATTTACAGAGCGACGTATCTCATCCTCTTGTCTTGCACCAACACAGACTAGTTTTCCTGATGCAAAAATCAGAATCACAGTTTTTGGATCAAGCATCCTGTGAATCAATCCAGGAAACTGTTCAGGTTCATACATGCTTCTTGGAAGGGTTCTGGCAGCTTGCTCCAGACTCACCCTGCCTCCAAGATTAATTGATGAGACAATATTTTGTACTGTGACTATGGATTCATTTTTGATTTTGATTTTATCTTTTCTCATCTTTTGAACAACTGTATTTACTGCCTTGACTGCCAACTCTTCTGATTTGGCACCTGTGCACACCATCTTTCCTGTACTAAAAAGCAGCGTGGCAGTCTTTGGGTTTCTGAGTCTAAAAACTGCCCCTGGGAATTGTTCGGGATGATACTCTACATCTGGGAATTTTTTTGTTATATCTAAAAGATCTAATCGTTGTTCTATTGTTGCAGAAGCCACTACATTGACTATTTCAATTACCGGTTTGGTTTGTGCCATGTTAACTTTTAGGATATTGACTTGCTCAAATACAAGTGATGTCTACTTTTTCTACTCTGTAACATAGTTGTCAAGTAATAAATTTCCTGATTAGACATTTCAAAAACTCATCAAGTTTCTTTTTTGAATAGTTTAATGATCTCTACTCTGGCATACCATCATCATCTAAGTGAATAGAACTAGGCCAACCTTGCACTAAAACAATTTGTTCATAAAGTTAATCTATTTGAATTGATGTTGATTTTTCATGATTGGTACCTGCCACAAATGTCATAATTCTGAAATTGAGGTTCTAAAAACCACAGTGTTGATTAGCGAGATTGGCTCCACTGACATTCCACTATGTACAGAGTGTAGAAATGATTGATTAATTCAAGTCAAAGAATATTCAGATTTCCAATTATCTAGTTTTTCTTAAAATAAAAATATATGATAAGAGAGTTCTTCGGATTTATCCGGAATCTAGTTACTGGCAACTGATTGTAATGTGGTGATTCAACAACAATGACTACATGGAACAAATCCCTTGCTTTTGGCATTTTCTAGTGTGTCTGGAGTGAAATAAACCCTGTCTTCTTTTTTTACCGGATGAATGCAACACTCTGGTTTCATCTCTGCCAGATGATGCACTATCATGTCTGATTTTTTTCCAAAATATCCGGCCAAAATCATTTACACCTACGTCGTGATTGTTTGGAAAAAATTATACAGCAAGAGTCTTCAAAAACTGCTTTTCTGTATAAAATTAAATTCATTTTCTGGTTTTTGCTTTTCATTATTTTCTTTATTGTTAATCCAGAATTTTTTTGCATAATATACACTCTCGTTTGTTTCCTAATTCGAGCATCTCAAGAGATGGAAAATGCTTACAATTTTCCGGATTTACTGTTCTATATGACAAGTTAGTTTCCCTTCTTGGATAAAATGACATCTTTGTTTTGAGATTTGGAATTCCTTGTACTGGAAGAATTTCCGTGGGTTTTTTCATGTAATAGTACATTTTGAAAGTTGCCTTCCCATGCATCCCAAACAAAACTGCAATGCCTGCAATGATAAGTCAATTTACTTTTCTCCATCTATGAGATTTTCATTTGGAAAAATTCTATCTACAAAGATCCAAGACAACCCCATCAAGTCCATCGCATTAATTCTATGTACCATGACTGGAAGAGGGTTTTTGGCCTCACTTCCAACTATGGCATGGTCTTGGTTAGTTTTCTGGCTATACGTGTTTAACATGATTTGTTGTATCATGAAAGGATAATAACACAGGACAGTATTAAGACAGAAAGGTTTTGCTCAAAGTCAATCTCAAGATATCTGGTTGATCTTATTCAGGATTTAGTCAACTGATGTTTGGATTAAAACCAAGTTTTAACATTTTTCCTTGAGACAAAATCTTGGTGAAGAAAGAAAGACGCAAGAAACTGTTTGGTGATGATGATGAAGGTTAGTTCATTTAGATTTGTAAGGATTCAAATTTGTTCAAAGAAACTAAAAGATTTGGAAAAATCAGGAAGATGATAAAGTACCAGGGCACTTGTCATAATGATGCAAAGGTCAAGATGGCAGGATACGATGAAATGTACGAGTGCACCAGATGTTCACAAGTTTATACATAATGCAACATCAAAAGTGTAGGAGAAAACATAGTGACGAATAGTGGAAAACAGGCTTGATGATGAACAAATAGAGGAGATAGTTCACACAGTAATTGATCCTGAAAATATTTTCAGCATTTACAATGATGACAGAAATACTAGGATATTGGTTCAGAACATGGATGCAAGAGAAATAGGCAAGTGTGCAGAACAATTGAATGATATTTTATTGCCGCTAGTTGATAAACCATACCGTATATGGATTGACAACAAACCAGATGATTCGGATTTTGAATTAGTCAAAGCAAAGGATGAGGAGGAAGACTACATTGCAGAAAACAAACACATGCATAATGACAACAAACCTGTTGTCACTGATCTTTCTCATGCAGAGGAAAAGACTGTTGTTTTAAAAGATCAACTGGAGCAAGAAAAACTTGACGAGATTATTTACAACAAAAAAACATCACTGTTTGGATCTGTATTCAGCAGACCAAAACCTGACGAGATACACGTCCATTCAAAGGTAACTGCATATGAATCATACATGATAATTTCTGGCAGATACGAGATTGATTTTTACCGCAAGGCCACACACAAGATAGACGTGAACGGAGACGTGATCGAAATAGTCATGGGGGATGGGATATTTCCAATCAAGACAAAATCAGGAATTCTAGAAAAGTTTGGTGACAAGATGAAAGAGGGAATCGGAATAGACAAGGAAGAAGTGGAATTAGAAGTAGAAGAACATGCAGTACAAAGACAAAGTGGTACACTTACTTTGGACCATCACGGGCATGAAGTAAAGGAATTTCCATACAAGATTGATTCCAGGAGCGTTGAAAACTATCCAACAAGAATACTGGAGCAAAATTCAGAAGATGTAAAACGTCAGGAATTGACAAAGGAGAGTTGTATTGAGAAGCTCAGGATGAAACTGCGCAAAATAAGTCTACAAGATATTAGGATGAATTCAGAGAAATTCATAGTAGATAAAATCACTACTGTTTATGTCCCAGTCCATGAGGCAAGATGCGTTGACCCCAAAAAGAGAGTAGAGATTCTCAGAATTGACGGAATTACAAAGAAGATGTTGGGTTAGATCTTATCTAGCAAGTCTTTCTTCTTTGCGTTAAACTCTTTTTCAGATATAATTCCCTCTTCTTTTAGTTTGGCTAGTCTTTCTATTAGATCGATCGTTTCGTTTTTGGATTCTACTGATTTTGGCTTTAGTTTTTTGACTTCGTCCCAACTGTCATCTACTGCATCATCAATCTTGTCGCCTAGCTCTTCAGCTTCCCTTGCTGCAATCTTTCCAAGCTCAATGCTTTTGTCCTTTATTTCGTCTGCCTTTTTTGCAAGAGTGTCAAGAAACCCTTTTTTTGGCAATGTTCCTCTGGTCGAAGGCATTTTTTCGGATTCTGTATCTTTATCATCATTTGTCATATACTAGATAGCAACTGCTTGTAAATAAATTTCACAAAATCTGGTTTTAGTAAAATTGAAATGGTAAGCACATTGTGTTGGGGATATTGTTAAGGCATTAGATAAAAGACACATGTAAAGATGAATTATGAAAGATTTACTCAAATAATCTTAAAAGATAAATTTTCTTAAAAGAGAGTCACGATTTTGATTCAAAGAAAACATCAAACAAAATAAAGAGTAACTAGAATGGAAATTTTCAATTATATGTTAATATTAGAAAAATGACTGGTTTAAACATGACAAAAAATATTCTGGTTCCTTATGATTTCACAAGTTTTGCAGAGAAGGCATTTGAAAAAGCAATAGAGATTGCAAAAAAATTTGATTCAAAAATAACCCTATTCAGTGTGATAGGGGGAAACACTGATACCTCTGGAATGAATTGGACGCGTGCTCAAGAAGCGCATGATGAGGCAGAAAATAAGACCAAAGAGGATCTAAATAAGATAAAAGATTTGTACAATTATGAAAATGTAGATGTTTCTGTAAAAATCATTCACAATCCATCTATTATAGATGGGATTCTTTCTTTTACTGAAAATAACCAAATAGATTTGATTGTGATGGGGTCTCATGGCAGATCAGGTTTTAAAAAACTGGTCCTTGGAAGTGTTGCGCTAGGAGTGGCAACAAAAGCTAGCATTCCGGTTCTGATTGTAAAATCTTTATAACAGAATTAAAAGATAAGCAAAAAGAATCCAGTTCAATTAAAATCATTTTTGTCTATTCGGCAAGAAAGTGCACACGCTTGTTTGGCAATAGATACTTAGTTTCTACACTTGTCGCACACTGCTTCAAATGTTTCTTCATGCAACACAAGAGAAACTCCTGACGTATAGCATTTTGAGCATAATCCTATCATAGGATTTTACGTTATTGAGAATTGAATTAGAACAGTTTGATTGAAGTTTTGTTCGATCTGGGTCAATGAATGTTCAGATATGAAATTAACTACTTTTTTTGAAAAAGGATTCCTATATGATAAGAGAGTTTTTTGGGTTTATCTGGGATTTGGTTACAGGCAATTAATTATCAACAGATTTTCCGTAAAAATCACAAAATTTGTTAGGACAGTAACCCAAGGGAATCCCATTTGGAGAGATTGTGTCTATTAATTCTGTGTCACAGTGCTTACACTTCAAAACTTCTATCACGGGTTTTCTAATTAATTTTAATTTTAGGTTTTACTACCTATTGTTAGATTAATGATATACTATCTATTCTACAATTTAGATTAAATAATGGTGGATTTTTTCAGATCTAAAATATCTTCCCATTCAATTACAGATTTGATTTGTATGATTGTCTAAATAAAATTGGTGCGATGAATATTGTTGTTAAAATTACAAAAACGATTGTAGCGTAAATCTCATCTGAAAGTACCTGAAATGCCAATCCAATCCCTGCAACAATAAAAGCTACTTCGCCTCTGGCAATCATTCCATATCCAATCCGAAATCCCATTTTCTTGTTTTTTAGTAAGAGAACTGCAGGTATTCCACATCCAAGAATTTTGGAAAATACTGCAATGCTCAAAATTACTCCAAACAAAATCCAATTAATTGAAGAAATTTGTGTGATATCTACATGTGCACCAATTACTACAAAAAACAAAGGAGCAACAATGACTTTTAACCTTCCGACAAATTCACGTACCTGAACTGCTAGTTTAGATCCTGCTAATCCCATCCCAGCTGCAAATGCTCCCACAATAGGATTCAATCCTAAACTAGCTGCAATTGCAGCCAAACCAAATGCGGAACCCAATGCAACTCCTTGTCTTGTACCTCTGGCTTCTAGTGTTGTAGGATGTGTTTTTGAGACCACATGAACTATCTTGGGTAACAGATACACTGCTCCAAGTAAAATCAAAACCCAAAAGCCTATCTCAGTAACTGTAGTTATTGCAACTGATTCTATTGTTGGAACTGTTTTCAAAGTAACAATAGAGATTACAGATGAAAGGATTGCAAGCCCTAACACATCATCTAATACAGCAGCATTAACCAGTATCTTTCCTTCTTTACTCTTTTCTTTTCCAATTTCTTCTAAAATTAAGACAGATACTGCAATACTTGTTGCACTTAATGTTGCACTGATTAGTACAGAAACAGTCCAATCAAATCCCATCCAAAGTACAACAAAATATCCTGTGACAAAAGGAACTAAAACTCCAAAAACTCCAATAATTGCAGCTTTTGGACCTGCCTTGATAAGATCATGGAATGTAAAATGTAATCCTGCTGAAAACAAGATAATGATTCCAGAAATCTGCCATAAACCCAACATCATTTCATTTAGTTCTACAATCGGTCTTTCGAAAATTGGAATTACTCCTCCTAAAGCAGCTGGACCTAGAATAACCCCTGCAAAAACAAATCCAATAACTTCTGAGATCTTAAAATGAGAACAAAGTCTTCCCAAAACCAACGCTGGTAAAACTAAAAACAAAACTCCAATAATTGTTGGAACTACATCAAACTCTGTAACCATTAATCGAGTATTTTTGCAAAATTCTCCAATAAAACCTTGAGTCTTATTTGCACAGGTGAAAACTAGTTTTCATACGTGGCCAATACTCGATAAACAGTATTTGGCGTGAAACCAACCTAAATTTAATCGATCGTACACATAATTTTGAATTTAGAGTTAGTTTTTGGGCATAGAATAAAGCTTAATTTTCATTTGACTATAAGCAGTATCATTAAGCCAATATTCGTTAAATGAAGATTGGTCTGTGAACCAAATACCGATACAAAGAAGGTTCAAAAACCAATCTCAGACATCTGCACATATGACAAACAAATTCAGGGCATTTTTAGAAAAATAGAGCAAGATCTTCCAAAAAAAACTGTTGAATTAATTTACAATGCCAAAGGAGCAGAAGCAATAGGAGAAAATGTGCTAAGTGAAAATGAGACTCCTCTGACCATTCTATTACGTTGTTTTAGTATTTAGGTTTCCAATACTAAATTTAGTACTACGTTCTTAACTATCCCAAACCATTCTCATATCCAATGACTAATAAAACAATAATCTTCGGTTCAGCAATTGCACTATTTGCAGAAGTGTTATCTAGTGGAATATTAGCAGAAGCCGCTCCCCAACCAAAACCACCAGACGACGTCTTTGTGACAAATGATGCTGCAAGTGCCATTCCAGTTAGTGGATTAATATCAACTTCATCTCAAATACCTGCTGTTTCTTCGATTTTTGTTAAAGTGTATCTGCTAACTTTCTTTCCTTGCATTATGGTTTGATCATATTTTTTGGCAGTATCCTCTAAAATTTACTCTCTGCTTTTTGTCATTTTACAACCAATACTGGAATCTTGGATGTGTGGAGTATGTGGTTTGCAACGCTTCCAATAAATGACTCCTCTGATGAACCAGCACCCTTTGAACCAATTACAATTAGTTCATAGTTCCACCTGTTTGCAAAGTCAAGGATGTCCTTTTTGGCAGAACCGTGAATTATCTTACTGTTCAGGTCTACACCGTTTTTGGCAGCAGTATTTTTTGCCTTTTCTAAAAGCATATCAATTTGTTTTCTTTTGGATGAATCCAGATCCTCAATGTTATCAAATCCGTATCGTGATGGCTTTTGACTGACGTATAGTCCTGTTAGTGTAGCACCGCATTGTCTTGCAAAATAGATTGCCTTTTCCAGTCCCCTAAAGGAGTTTTGTGAGCCGTCAATTGGAACTAGTATCTTTTTGACATCATAGTATTGCATTGTTTCTCTTGTTCATGCTAAATTTTTTGCTCCTCGCTACAAACAAAATAAGATTCAGTTGAATTCTGACTGTTTAAAATGCAGTATAGTTCAAGTGACCACTGAAAAAAATTATATTTTTCATACATTTTTTTGTTATTTTAGAGTCAGCATGTTGCAGTGCACCTCATCATGTATTGCACTAACCACATCATTGTAGTGCGTTTCCTCTGAATGAGACATGTGTGGGTGATCAACTATGAGCAGATCTATCTTATTGGATTCCACGTATTGGATTATACTGTCTACCAATGTTTCTGTGGATTTGAATGATGTTTTTAGGTCAACATTTTCTTGTTTTGCCTTTTCTTCAAATTTCTTTAGTGCATTCTCCACTAGATGTTTTTGTTCATTCTCCTTTTTCTTGTTGTTTTTACTCTTAAAAAAGAGGAATTCAGGTTGTTCTGCCTGTATGAATTCCACAACAGACAGTTTGGCATGACTGGATTTTGCCAAAGACAAACCCATGTCAAACGCCGTTTCCTTGTTTGTTGGCTTTACATAAGTTACAAGAATATTCCTAAAGGCATCGGCGTTAATCATGTTTCTCACCAATAATTATGATGTTCGTGTTGTTAAGTTCTTGTGTTGGAATAATCACGCTTTCATTGTTTTGAGTTGCAATTATGATATGTAGTAATTCCACTGCTGTGATTGTTCCTGATACCTCGCCAACTCTCACCTTTTGACCTATTTTGAGTATAGAACGTTGCTTTGCAGCAGTATTGATTGCAGCAGGAAGTATGTCCCTTAGTGCAAATCCAAGACCTATGGCTATTGCGGCACCCACTCCGATTGCAATGCTCCATGCAAATGCTGAGATCAGTATTGGAATTATTGTGTCGCCAATTCCAAGTTGGGTGAGGGCTATTGCAAAAATAATTGCATATATTACTGCCTTGACCCCAATTTTGACATATTTGGAGCCACCAAACTCATTTTTGATTAATTCTTGATCTAGCCATTTTCCAATAAAGTTGGCAATAATCAATCCAACAACCACGATAAGTATGAAGGCTAAAAGATTTGGAACCCACAACCATAGGTCAGTTAATGCTGTGGATAGTTGTTCAAACTCTAACGCATTGATTGCAGCAATAATGAAGAACAGGTAAACAAACCACCTTACACTTGCAGCAATTAGTTTTGAAGAGTCTTGTGATGAGGTAGTTTTTGTAAGAGTATCATCACTGTTATCATTGTTCTTGTTTACTTTTTGTAATAGTTTAGATGCAAATTTTTCAATTACAGTGCCAATTACCTTTCCAGCAATCAGACCTATTATCAATAAAATGACTGCAGCAATAATTTTTGGTGCAGATTCAGCAACCCCTGTAGCAAATGATGTTATTGCCTCAATTCCTGGTTCATATAAAAATTCTGTAGAAAATTCAGATTGGGCAAAACTACTAGGTAAAATAAATGAATTTAGCAAAATAAAACCCAAAGTGAAGAAAACAAAAAATGAGATTTTATTCAACCCATGACTCCTGTTTAACTTTTAATCCATAATCATCCTTTAGAGCATATCTAGATATTTTTACAAGACAAAAATTTTCTAGTATTTTTGGGATTGCAACTGTTGACATTCAAAAATTTTGTGACTGTATGAAATTTAACCTGCTCACAAGTTAACCTGATTGTACCTCATCAAAAATAATTGAATAAAAATAGATTTTAATTAACCACATGAACAAAACTTCATTTTTACCAACTAGTTGAACTGATACGCATAAATAATCAAATCAGTATATAAACACGTGGGATTGTCTACAACAAATTTGGCTGTATTGAGAACCTTTGAGCCATCTTCAATTCTAGGAGAATCAATGGATTTTTTTGAGATGCTAAAATATGATACAGATGATTTAAGAAATGAACATATCATAGAAAAAGACCAACTTGTTACCAAATACCTGGAACGAATTAATTCATCAAAATTAAAACAAAAAACAGATTATTTTAACAATGAGATCAAGAAGAAATTGAATAAATTTACAAAAAAATTACGTAATGTGAATGTATTAATTGATGAGCCTGATGTGTTGTTGGATGTCAAATGGAGCAAAATCGAAGAAATCTGTGATCTATTACGATTAATTGAACGAAGCGACGAACGTCAGATACGTTGGTCATTATACCATCTATTTAGCTCAGGAAAAAAAACAATATCATTAACAGATATCAAAAAACAATTAGATGGATTCAAAATACCTAATTTAGAAAAAACATTAAAGAAAATTACAAAGGAAGAAATAAAATCAGGGTTTGATGCATCATTTGAAAATTCAAGACTAACCATCAACCACCTTGATAAGAAATACATTGGCCACCACTTAGCTGATGCCATTGAAGAGATGTACAGACGTTCTCCAGGAGAACTAGAAGAAGATGTGCTAAAACTAATTGATGATGGATCTTATTCCAATACTGAAATATCTCAACTATTATCGCTAGATGAGGGAACTGTTTCTAGAATAATGAAGAAATTACGAAATAAAAATAAAATTATTCATTCTAGTTTTGGCGATAGTGGAATTAGATATCACACTACAAATTGTGACAACTGTCCTTTTGGGCAAACAAAGACGTCCTGTAGAAGAGAAGCTATAGAGTATATTGTAACTACTACTGAAAAAATTTTTGAGGTAAAAATACCTCCTAAAAAACTAGATGAAGTAGAAACCAATCAAGCACTGTTGAAAATTAAAGGAATTCTTGCATTGGCATTAAAAGAAAAAAATACAAAGTTAGAAAGAGACATGACAGATAATTTAGAAAAATATCTAAGCATGATCGTTCAAAAATTTATTGCAAAAGAAGTAAAAATTAATTCAAACTATCATAAATCTATGGCCAAATTACCATTACTATACAGATTGGGATTGTCTAAAGGTGCAAAAGAAGGAATAGAGATCATCAATAACATCGTAGATGAATCGTCAAAATACATGAAAAAGCAGGATCTGGTAAAATTAAAAAAATATGCCATGATAAAATCAACAAATTTAGATAATAGTCTTAGAGTCGACTTTTAGCAATAATCAATAAAGTATGAATAAAAATAAAAGAGATTTGTGCCATTCTACATAAGATCATTCTTTGGATTTTTCATCATTCCAAGACTGCTCGTTAATTTCATGGCATTTACAATCAGATGCCTTGTCTTACGATTTTTTTGATGCAAGATACTATCACATTTGTTGCAAGATGGATCTCTCCAGCTAGATTGGTTTCCACAATTTGGACATCTCATCTTTTGTAATATTGTAAAGTTTTTTTGAATTACTATGTAGATACGTAAATTGTTGTAGCATAATACCAAAACAGGTAATTGATCAGTTGTGCCTAATAACACACCTAATTAGATTGAAAGATTTTTAGAACAATTTACTATTGTAATTATAATCAAGCTTTTAAGCAAATTTTGCAATAGAGGATATGAGTCAAGATAATGATTGTTTGTACAATGTATGTATGCAAGTCATCGATATCATTGTGCAGAAATAGTCTATGGGTGGCATATTAGTTTCTTTTTGTAGAATCTTATATCATGATGCTGCAACAACAAATGAAGGCCAGATCAACCAACAGGATATTGTGCAAAGTGACATTTAAGCGAATCATGGTATTTCTCATAAATCCTCCAAAAAGCATGAAGGTTCATTCTCAAATTAGCTAATAACGAATTCAAATTGCTGTATTTGGTTTTGTTTTGTCTAATTCAGACTCTATTTTCTCTCTTTGTTTTAGAAAACGTTTTAGAAATGCATCTTTTTCAAAATTGGAATTCAAGAATTAATCAGATTCACATTTTGTCTTATATTTTCACCCCTCAACATTCGTCAATGATTTTTTCGACTTCCACGTGGGTGTTAATTTTAATCTCCTAACTATATCTCCATGCACATTGTTCTCCCAACTAAATTTGAACTAAAAATTATAAAGAAAACTTTATCATTAAGATACAACATTACACATGTGATAAAAATGTCAACTGATAAGAAAAATCAGGAGGCGTTCAATCTTACAAATATCAGCCCGCCCCCGGCACACACAATTAAGATTGCATACCTATAGGGCAGTGACATAACATCATTTACTAATTTGTACTTGTAAAACAATGACTAATCAGTAGTCAAAATCAGTATCCATAAAGAATTAAAAAAATAATTTTTCATGTAATTCAATAATTGTTAAATAACATTATTGTTCATTGTTTGTATCATGACTTTACAAAAAAGAAGTCATGGGTACAAAGTTGTTGAAGATGTTTTACAGGGCATGGGCGCAAGTAGTCTAATGCCCGATGGGAGCATTTTAGGTGTTAAAGAAAACTTCAAAATTGTTTCTTTAAATAGCAAAATCATTTTTGGTTATTGTTGGGACTAAGAGAAATTGATTTGAAAGAAGAGTATCGTTCAGACAGAAATGATATTGTAGCAGAATTCTTCTTTCCATGCCTAAGTAATTGTATAGAGTATGACAGGTGTGTTGACTTTTTATCAATTCATACATTAGCTACGATATCTATGGCATTTGATAATTTTGCAGGAGGCGAGGCAAAACTGAGAATGGTCACAGGTCACAGATTCAAGACCACCGATCTTAATTTACTTACAAAACTCTTTTCTGAAAAATACACAAAATCCTTTGAAAGTAGATTAATCAAAGATGTCAAAATTCAAAAACTCCAAAACATTGTGAATCATGGCCAAATCGAACTAAAGATTGCCATACCTAATTCAGAACACGTAGCAGAATCATTCTCAGAGAGAATCGGAATATTCAGAGATAGGGATGATCAGGTAGTTGCATTCACTGGAACTTCTAGCGAATCATTTTCTACTCAAACAAGGGATTTTGAATCTGTAGATGTATTTACATCTTGGAATGACAAATCACGAGTTGAAAGAAAGATGAAAGATTTTAAAGACCTCTGGGAGAACAAGACAAAATATGTCGAGGTCTATGATTTTATGTATGCTGAAGAGAATAATCTTTTAAAATATTCATCAGAATGGATAATGCAAGATTAAAGCTGAAATGATTCTTCTAATCTAGCCTTGTTTTCATAGAAATTCATTCTATTGATTTTATAGTAGATAACCTCACCGCGGCGCTCAATAACTGCAATTATTGGTTCTTTTCCCATCTGAGCAATCTCCTCAATCTTTTTTTGCAGATTTCCCATCTTTTCTTGTTGTCCTTCATTAAGACCAAAGATTAGAAATTTTGCACCCTTTTCACCAAAATGACCTCTTTCATAAACTCTAAAGTCCGAACCAAATCCAAATCCATCCTTTACAACATAACCTCGATTCCTTAAATCACGATATATCAAAAATTTAGTTAGAATTTCAGAATCAGTTTTTTGACAAATACTCATAAAAGAATCAAAA
>Ga0224503_10000061_pt1 | contig 28072 bp, 26 predicted proteins | sample SF_Oct11_sed_USG_2_FD_169106 | JGI IMG/M metagenome (GOLD analysis project Ga0224503, IMG submission 169106) | Sediment microbial communities from San Francisco Bay, California, United States - SF_Oct11_sed_USGS_21 | ecosystem: Environmental > Aquatic > Marine > Sediment | place: USA...
ATATTGTTTTGAATTTTTCTTTTTGGTCATTGGATATTATTTGTTTTTTGTGATTTGTTTTTTTTGGTTTGTCCGGGTTAGGACATGGTTTTTTTAAGGAACTAAATTGAAAATTAACATGCATTCAACAAGAGGGTATTGGAGAAAAGGACAGCCATGGACAAAAAAGAGTTTATCAAGCAGATAGAAGTCAATGGGAGAAATTACAGTATCGCGGATATCACGCTGCTGGAGAAAAAAGGAATCGCCGATATCAAACGACTTCCGTTTTCCATCAAAATACTGGTTGAGAATCTGTTAAGAAAATTCGATGGTCGGACGGTGACGAAACAAGATATCATAAATATCGCGCAATGGAAAAAGTCATATGACGAACCCGTGGAAATACCGTTTCATCCGTCCCGTGTACTGATGCAGGACTTTACCGGCGTTCCGGCAGTGGTCGATCTGGCTGCCATGCGGGATGCGGTCAAAGATCTTGGCGGAGATCCCATGAAGATCAATCCTCTGGTTCCGGTAGACCTGATTGTTGATCACTCCGTGCAGGTGGACCATTACGGGACAGCAGATTCTTTAGAAAAGAATGTCGCCAAAGAATACGAACGGAACGGGGAAAGATACGCCCTTTTGAAATGGGCTCAGAAGAGCTTCGATAATTTCAGGGTCGTTCCGCCGAATTCCGGGATATGCCACCAGGTGAACCTTGAGTATATTGGCCATGTGGTGATGGCCCAAAAACAAAACGGCGGCTGGACAGCGTATCCCGACACGTTGGTCGGCACCGATTCACACACCACCATGATTGACGGCATTGGTGTGGTGGGATGGGGGGTTGGCGGCATCGAAGCAGAAGCCGTCATGCTGGGACAACCCTATTACATGTCGATTCCCCAGGTCGTGGGTGTCCGGTTGGTCGGCGAACTCGAAAAAGGGGTTACGGCCACCGACCTCGTTCTGGTCATTACCGAACTTCTCAGAAAACATCACGTGGTTGAAAAGTTTGTCGAATATTTTGGTCCGGGGATGAAGAAGCTCACTATTCCGGGCAGGGCCACCATTGCAAACATGACCCCTGAATACGGTGCCACAATCGGTTTTTTCCCGGTGGATGAGAAAACCGTGGAATATCTTAAACTTACGAATCGAGAAGATCGAGCGGTTCTTACGGACATCTACACCCGTGCCCAGGGTCTTTTTTACACCGGCGATGAAACGCCGGAATACTCTGAAGTGATCGAGCTGGATCTTTCCACGGTAAAGCCTTCGCTGGCGGGTCCGGCCCGACCCCAGGACCGAATCGAGTTAAAGGATTTAAAAGGCAAATTTGCTGAAGTTCTGGAATGTGAATATGACCGAAATGCGGAAATGAGCGCCGTGTCCACATTTCACGATGAATCGGGCTGCCAGACCGCCAGGCTGTTGTCTTGTAAACCCATTGACGCTAAAAAGTGTGCAATGACTATCAACGGAAAAGAAGCAAGCATCGGCAACGGGAGCATTGTGATCGCCGCCATCACATCCTGCACGAATACCTCGAATCCTTCTGTCCTGATCGGTGCAGGGCTTCTGGCCCAAAATGCCGTGAATAAGGGATTGAAGGTTCCGGATTATGTGAAGACGTCCCTGGCGCCGGGATCCAAAGTGGTCGTTCGATATCTGGAAGCCGCCGGCCTGATTCCTTACCTGGAGATGCTGGGCTTTCATCTGGCGGCCTTTGGATGTACCACCTGTATCGGAAACAGCGGCCCCTTGCATCCGGAGATTGAAAGAGCTATCGCTGAAAACGAACTCACCGTGGCTTCGGTTCTGTCGGGAAACCGAAATTTCGAGGCCAGAATCCACCAAAGTATCAAAGCCAATTATCTGGCATCCCCCCTGCTGCTGGTGGCATTTGCCATTGCCGGAAGGATCGATATCGATTTGACCATGGAGCCCCTGGGCTTCGATGAAGACGGAGAGCCGGTCTATCTGAAAGATATCTGGCCTGGTGATGATGAAATCGACCGCCTGGTCAAAAAACACGTTAAAAACGAGTTCTTCAAAGAGGAATACGGTAAAATCTTTGATGGAGATCGATTCTGGCATTCTTTGAATGTTGCGGAAAGTACAACGTTCGAGTGGGATCCCAAGTCCACCTACATCAAAAAACCACCTTTTTTTGAAAATTTCAGTCTGGACCAGCTCAAAACTTTGGATGTGGCGGATGCCGGCGTGCTGTTAATGTTGGGAGATTCGGTGACCACAGACCATATTTCTCCTGCAGGTGCCATACCGGCCGAGTATCCTGCCGGAAAGTATCTTATCAAAGAAAATGTCGTTTCCGAAGCATTTAATTCGTATGGTTCGCGAAGGGGGAATCACGAGGTCATGATGCGGGGAACGTTTGGTAATATCCGGATTAAAAACAAACTGGTATCCCCTAAGGAGGGAAGTTTTACACTCAAGTTCCCGGACAAAACTCAAATGTTTATCTACGATGCGGCCATGGAATATATTCAGGAGTCAAAACCACTGGTGGTTTTGGGCGGTAAGGAATACGGCACCGGTTCTTCCAGGGACTGGGCCGCCAAGGGAACGGCCCTTCTGGGAGTCAAAGCGGTGATTGCGACGTCTTTTGAGCGCATACACCGGAGTAACCTGGTCGGGATGGGCGTACTGCCCCTGGTGTTTAAAGAAAATGAGAATCTGGAAACCCTGGGTCTGACAGGCTCGGAAACCTTCTTCATCGAAGGCATCGCAGATATTCACCCGAGAAAGGAACTTTCCGTAAAAGCGATTAAAGCGGACGGAAAAGAAATTTCTTTTGAGGTTATTGCCCGACTCGATACGGAAATAGACGTCGACTACTTTGTCAATGGCGGCATTCTTCAGTATGTATTGCGAAAAATTCTTGCCGAAAAGTAAAATCATCATTTTAGCCTTTGATTTCGTGCAAATTTTAAAAGATGACCATCATGAATGTTAAAGACCTGCTCAAACCTTTTAAACTTAAAACGCTAAAATTGCCCGGTCGGGTGGTGATGGCACCCATGACCCGAAACAGATCTCCCCAACACATTCCCGGTCCCGAAGTGGCAAAATACTACAGAAGAAGAGCGGAAAACCATGTGGGGTTGATCATTACAGAAGGAACGGTGGTGGACGTCACCGGCCATGCCTATCCGGATGTTCCTAATTTTTTCGGGGAAAAGGCTTTAAAAGGTTGGAAGCGTGTAGTGGAAGACGTCCATAGCGCCGGAGGTAAGATATTTCCACAGCTTTGGCATGCCGGCAGTGTGCGTCAGCGCGGTATGGCACCGTACCGAAAACGGCCGAGTTACGGTCCCTCGTCAATTCCGCATCCAGCCATAGAAGACGGCGAACCTCCTGTTGAAATGTCGGTGGATGATATTGACGGCATCATCCTGGCATTTGCAAAGGCGGCGAAACAGGCCAAAAACATCGGATTTGACGGAATCGAAATTAACGGCGCCCACGGTTACCTGGTGGACCAGTTTTTTTGGGACCGAACCAATAAAAGGACGGATCGCTTCGGTGGTGAAACCTTGGCTGAACGCACCTATTTTGCATCCGAGTTAATCCGGGCGGTGAGAGATAAGGTGGGTAAAGAATTTCCGATTTGTCTGCGCATTTCCCAATGGAAAATGGGAGGTGTTGATTCAAGACTGGCGAACACGCCCCAAGAATTGGCAGCATTTTTAGCCCCCCTGTTGGATGCGGGTGTGGATATTTTCCACTGCAGTTCATTGCGGTTTTTTGAACCTGAGTTTCCCGGTTCTGATTTGAACCTGGCCGGTTGGACAAAAAAGATAACAAGAAAACCTGTTATCACCGTGGGCAGCGTGGGCTTGGATACGGATTTTGTCAGCATGCGGATTAAAGGAGAAACAGCCAAAAGTTCCGAAAAGACCATTTACGATGTGTTGGATCGCCTTTCGCGAGACGAATTCGATCTGGTGGCCATCGGCCGTGCACTTCTGGCGGATCCAACATGGGTGACCAAGATTGTCGACGGTCATTTTGATAAGATAAAGACATTTACCATGGAATGTCTGGAAACCTTATATTGAGGGTGTTAACAAGAACAAAATTTTGAGAAGGAAAACGCTATGGAAGAAAATACTACGCTGAATATATTAAAGCAGGCGATTTTGCTGGAACGAAGAGGAAAAGCATTTTATGAAAACATTGCCGGAAACGCCGAAAACAAGGCGGTTCAGGAAGTTTTTGACATGTTGGCCAAGGAAGAGCAAAAGCACATCCAAACGCTGTCCGAGCAGTTCAAGGCATATCATAAAGACAAAAAATTCATCTCCGGCGATCTTTATGAAAAAGACACCAGCAGCGTTGCATCCAAGGTTTTGACACGAGAAATTAAGGAGAAAATTTCGGCGGCCGGTTTTGAAGCCGCTGCGATCTCCGCAGGTATCGCCATGGAGGAACGCGCCATTCAGCTTTACGCAAAAAGCGCGAAAACTGCATCCGACCCCGAAGCCAAAGCCTTATACGAATGGCTTACAACCTGGGAGCGCGATCATTTAAACATGCTGCTGGATATTGACAAAGCGTTAAGGGAAAAAATCTGGTTTGATAATCAGTTCTGGTCCTTTTAATTTACCCTATTATGGTTTGGTTAGAGAAATAAGATTAATTCTCAGCCGCTGACGATTTGTATGTGTTCAGGGGGACAGTTATTTCTCCTTCACTTCGGTGTCTTCGTCAACAACGTTTCGAGAAAACAACTGCCCCCTGAATGGTGACAATGATTTTAAAACCGGGAAACCTAAATATTTAATACCCCCCCTTTGCTTGACAATGCGTTTTTCGTAGCTAAATATAAAATATGGCACTTTAATGGAATAAGTTAGTAAACAAACGATATTTAAAAATGGGAGGGATATTATTATGGCTTATACCTGTAAAAATTGTGGTGCGGCGGCGGATGCGCCCGGGCATTTGTGTAACCCCTGTGGCGAGGCGGAAAATTGTAGTTTTTGCGGATCTCACAAGGCAGAACACTCGCATATGTGCAAGGATAAATTATCTGCCATGAAATACGTATGTGATGGGTGTGGCCGAGTGGCCATGGAAGACAAACATCTCTGCAAACCAACATCCATCGGATAGTCGAATATTAAAGATAAAAATTGCGGCAGAATGCTAAGTTAAGCATTCTGCCGCTGCGAATTTCCTGTTATAAACCACCCTAAAAAAAACCAATCGGTGATGGAATTTTCCGTAAGAATTTGATTGTATCCAACCGATCAATTTACCGATACCCATGCATTTGTAAAAACAAGCAAAAATAGAGTAAAGAACCATTTCCGGTTGTTTTCTTATCGTCAACCTTCCGGGATGTTCGTTTTCCATTTCGGGATATGATCCTCCCTTATGGGTTACTTTTTCCTTTAGCTTTTTGTCTGACTCTTGCTCACATAATAAGCCCCTCACTTTCTCTTTGTTTAAGAACGTCTTGACATATCACAATGTGGTATTATCCTTTAGGTTTTAGGCTAATAATAATTTCTTCACAGCCTGACCTCCTTTAGCCTCTGGTATCCCACGCCAGGGGCTTTTTTCTGGCCTATAGCTACCCACTTCCCAAACAAAAGCGCTGAAGGCTTTACTCGGTACACAGTAATAAACCGCCCAAAACGTCACCGTTGCAGGTTCCATTAAGCGCTATGTTTGATTGAGTTTTCATTTCACTGTAGTTTTGGGTTGAATGTATTATATAGGTTATATATCTACTGTCGAATATGAAGTAATTGTCGATATAATTTCTTGATTTATTTTGTTCATTAAAATATGTATTCCAAATGGCTATTGACAAACCGAAAGTTCTTCTAATTCTGGATGAAGACCTGTTAAGCGTATTGATGGTTACAGGTATGAAAACCGCATTTCTGACCGCAATGAAGAAATTAGACGCCTTTTAAACGAAGTCCTTAAAAAGTACGAAAAGAAGGGAAAAAAATAGGAACTTTTTATATGGCAAATAATAATGGTAGATTTAACATATACGAAGTCAACTCTCTTTTGTTCCAAATAATCTCTTTCATGTCAGAAGCTGAAAGACGAAAACTCCAGGCAGTATTAATTGCCAAATTATCCGATGAAAGAAATGGAAAAGACCTGTCGTCATTGATTACCGGTATATCTGAAGAAAAAAGATGTGAACTTTTGGAAAGACTTACAAATTGGTATCACTCTAAAATTTTGAAGCTAAGAGGACACCCTAACCGTTTGGAATTAAGGGGGTATCCCCGGAAACCTTTTGCAACCCCCGTTGAACTCTCAAAAAATGGTTTTACATTTATGTTTATGACTAAAAATATAAGCAATTCTGGCGTTTTTATTCAGACCGATTTTAGCTTTCATATTGATCAGCAAATTGAGATGATTTTATCGCCTCCCAAAATTGAAGAAGACATCTCTGTCGGTGGTAGAATTGTAAGAGTCGATTCAAGAGGGATTGGTGTGAAATTCGATGAGCTTTTAAGTGATCTTTAACACATCTTTTTACAATTAAATGATGTCGGTAATTATCTAAAATTTGGGATCATGGTAAGAAATACCACGCTCTGATATGAAATGGGTGTGGTTTTTGAACCCCCTCCGGGTCTGCAATTCTTCTCTCGCGAATACCGGTCCGCTGAACGATCCAATCATCTGTTGTGTCAAGGCCCATTTTCTGTAAATCAAAATTCGTCAGGATGGTAGGAGGTACATAAGAACCGGTTCCAATAATTCTAACAGTATCCATATGTCTTGATAAGTATATCCGCGGTTTTTTTTTAAATGTCTGCCATACACCGGATACGGGGTATCCTTGACTTTTGCTGCATTGAGGTTTTATTATCACAACAGGCTATTTCCTACAATAATAAGATTTCGTTGGTAAGCCAATAGGGAGAGGAGATACAAGTCATGCGTACAGTTGAACAACTCTTACAAGTTAAAGGCAGCGATATTTGGTCTATTGCGCCCCAGGCAACAACATATAACGCATTACAAATAATGGCTGAAAAAAATGTTGGGGCACTGCTTGTCATAGAAAAAGAGAAGCTGATGGGAATTTTCTCTGAACGTGATTACGCCCGTAAGGTCATCCTGAAAGATAAATCTTCCAAAAACACATCTGTGGGCGAACTCATGACACGGGAGGTGTTTTATATCGATGCCAATTCTACTCTCGAAGAAAGTATGGCATTAATGACGGCCAAACGCATACGTCATTTACCTGTCTTGAAAAATAATCAGTTAATCGGTATCGTTACCCTTGGCGATGTGGTCAGGCAGATTATCTCTGATCAGCAATTTGCCATTCGGGAACTTGAGAAGTACATCACTGGCGGTTAGAGTGTATAACCCCTCAATTCTCAATCTGCGATTCATTCGTTTAGAGGTTTACAAGTGCCAAAAGGTCTTTTTCCTTTTTCATCGCTGTTGTTTCCATTTCTCTGACCTGTGCTTTAAGTTTTGAAACGTATGATGTGTCTGTTATGGATTTTAAATTTATTTTTACGTTGCACAGTGCGCCCAAGATGGCTGTCCTTGCCATCATGACGGCCACCAGCCCGTCGGTAACGGCATTGGGGTTCCCTTTTTTCAGCACGATTTCTGCGAGTGTCATAAGTTTTAGTGTTTCAGACGCAACCCACAGGGGGACTTCGGCAGCATGTTTCAATGCCGCCTGAATGGCCCTGGTCCTGGTTTTTGCTTGGGCGTCATTATTCTTTGGCATCTTAAAGGATGAAATGACCTGGTTATATGCCTTAGAATCCCGATCAATACATTCGGATAATCTTTCCCGGAACGCGGCAGCTTTTCCGGAGATTTCTTTCATTTCTGTTTTGGTTGCTTCAAGTCCCTTTCCGCCGGCAGTAATATTGGCAATCATTTCCACGAGACCGGCCGCAGAGGCCCCAGCCAGGGCTGAAATACTGCCGCCACCCGGGACCGGATCACTCGAGGCGGTTTTGTCCAAAAACGCATTCAATTTCATTTCAATCAACATTATATTTCCCCTAAAACATTTCGAAAATTCTACAACTTGATAAAAAAAATGGGCATTTTACGAGGCTTGAACGCTTGCCTCGAAATGGAATAATGGAATAGTGGAATACTGTAATACTGGAAGGTTGATTTTCAAAAGGATATTATCCATTTTTAATTTCATCGTCAATACAAAATTGCCATTAACCCAATAATTACATTATGTTATAACCCATTGCTCCATTATTCCAGTAATCCATCATTCCAATTGGGGCGAAGCCCTAACTTGTATCCAATGTATCTAATACAAGTTTTTCGATCATTGCGTCGTCGGGAATAAACGGGAGTGTGATGTGATTTAGTTTCGGGTCATCCAGGTTAAAAGCGATGCTGGTTTCAATGGCGTTTTTATTTCTGGCCCAGGCCCTTCGGGCAACACCACCCATGACATCCCATGTTATGGCCCGACGGATAATATTATCCACATGTTCACTCCCATCCAGGACCAGACCAAAACCACCGTTAACGGCTTTTCCAATGCCCACACCACCACCGTTGTGCAGTGAAACCATACTCATACCCCTTGAGGCATTTCCTGCAAAGCAGTGGATTGCCATCTCTGCCATAACATTGCTGCCGTCTTTGATATTGGCCGTTTCCCTGAAAGGCGAATCTGTTCCGCCTGTGTCGTGATGATCCCGGCCCAGCATAACAGGGCCGATGTCACCTTTACGGACCATGTCATTAAATTTCAGGGCAATCTTCATCCTGCCCATGGCGTCCTGGTAAAGGATTCTGGCCTGGGTTCCAACCACAAGGCGGTTTTTCTCTGCATCCCGGATCCAGATATAATTGTCTTTGTCCTGAAAGCGTCGCTCTGGATCGATGCATGACATGGCGGCCTGATCGGTTTTTTCAAGGTCTTCGGGCTTTTTAGTGAGGCAAACCCAACGAAATGGGCCGTAACCATAGTCGAACATCATAGGCCCCATGATATCTTCCACGTAGGATGGAAAGATAAATCCGTCTATGGCGTCCTTGCCGTTCTTGCAGATTTCAATGACACCCGCGTCAAAGACAGCTTTTAAAAAGCTGTTTCCATAATCAAAAAAGTAGGTCCCGCGGTTGACCAGGGTCTTAATGAGTTCAAAATGACGCCTCAGAGAAATATCCACCATCTTTTTGAATCCGTTGTGATCGGTTTTTAGCATTTCAGTGCGCTGTTCGAATGTCAGGCCTTGAGGACAATAGCCGCCGTCATATGCCACATGGCAGGACGTTTGGTCAGAAAGGAGATCTATTAAAATATTATTTTTTACCGCATATTCGAGCAGGTCGACGATATTGCCGTAAAAAGCGATGGCGATGCTGCTTTTTTCTTCCTGGTATTCCTTTGCCAAAAGGAAGGCTTCACCCGGTGTATCAACGATTTTAGTTACCCAGCCTTGATCGTGCCGGGTCCGGATTCGAGAGTCGTCAACTTCAGCAATAATCCCTACTCCCCGGGCTATTTCCACGGATTTTCCCTGGGCGCCGCTCATTCCCCCGAGACCGGAAGACACAAAGAGATGTCCGGAAAGATCGCCCTCGGCAGACATTCCAAATTTTTTGCGAGCGGCGTTCAGGATGGTACTGTAAGTTCCATGAACGATTCCCTGGGGACCAATGTACATCCATCCACCAGCGGTCATCTGGCCGTAGTTGGCCACTCCCAGCGCAGCTGCTCTGTGCCAGTTTTCCTGGTCGTCAAACATTCCCACCATGAGGCCGTTGGTTATAATAACTCGCGGGGCATCGGGACAGGATGCAAAAAGACCCAGCGGGTGACCGGACGAAACCACCAGTGTCTGCTCCCGGGTGAGTTCTTCCAGATAGCGTTTGATCAATAGATACTGCATCCAGTTCTGACAAACCTGACCGGTTTCGCCATAGGTGACCAGTTCGTAAGGGTAGAGCGCAATATCAAAGTCGAGGTTGTTGTCCACCATCACCTGTAAGGCTCGGCCTTCGACACACCGCCCCTTGTATTTATCAATGGGAAGACCGGTGATATTGCCGGGAGGTCTGAATCGGTAACCATAAATTCTGCCGCGTGTCAGTAATTCGTCGAGAAACTCGGGGGCCAACATATCGTGCCAGTGCTCAGGGATATATCTGAGGGCGTTTTTTATGGCCAGGACGGTATCACTTTTTGAAAGGGAAAAATGTCTCTTGGGAGCCCTGCGAATGTCATCGACAAATTTCGACATATCGGGCAGTTCATCCAATATGTTTTCAAGCTTTATGGTCATTGCATTCGATGCATCAATATTATGGGTCATTTTCGGTCCTCATTTGGGAAAAGGGTGGGCAGATTTTATGGAGTACTGCACCAATTCTTTATATACCATATTTTTCGATCCAGAGACAGGGTAACTCCGGATTATTACGAAGCCTTTGAGTAAATAGATATAAAGGAATCGGACTCAAGCGTTCACCCGGGTTAATTCTTGACATACAGCCTGAATATTTGTAATTGTTTCACAACATGATTTTACCTTTAATAAATAAAAACACCCCGACCTCTGAAATACTTAAGAAAAGAGAAGAAAATGGAACTTGATCAAACAATGGAAGCATATGGTTTCAAGATATCATCGAGCTGCAGTGGTTTCGAGTGGTATGTCAAAGAAGTCGAGTATAAAGGAAATGACGCCTTTGTCACCATTACCGCCGATGATGAACTTCATTTGCCTGAATCCGTGGACGAACCGGTTGTTGTAAATATTACTGACCACAATTCCGGTAATGAACTTGAAACGCCTCAGCGTTTTGAGTCTCTAAAATCTTATCTGGATACGCTTAATCCTCCATCCTGAATTTTTTCTGACCGTGAAATGGAATACAGCAATTTGGAAAGCAAAACGTTTCCATCCCTTTTAACTTTTGCCGCATATAATCTGTTCAAAGCGCTTGATTTGGACATCTTTGCGAAAGCCAATGCCATCTTTTGATCTATGGTGTCCGACATTGTTTATCCTCCTTTATCTATGGGTTTCATAAGAACTTAGTGCTCTAATTCATATATACGATGATGTATTTTTATCTGGACACTATCTTGTATAAGCTGAAGTCCAGAAGTTTGAAGTTTTGTATACATAGAATGAATAAATCAAATTATAAATACTTAACCTATTTACGAATACATGTACAAAGTAAAGTGACCTTATGAAGATGGTTTTTGGGTAATTCTTACACAAAAGTAAACCGTAATTTTAATAAAATCGTCAAGGATAAAACGTACCCAATTGTTCTTTCGTTTCACCTGTGTTACTCTGGTCTAAAACAAACCCCATCGTTGCATAAATAACGCGGCAAAATGGTTTTGAAGACTTTAAATACCGGAAAAAAGATGCCGAACTGCCAGAAATGCGAAGAAAAAATTTCCTTTTTCACAATTCGGGATAAAAAATACCCGAACCCATTGGGGACTGGGTATTTATGCCGGAAATGCTATCAGCCTTATGGTCTTGTTTTGAAAAAATACAAGACGAACTTGAAAAAAATTGACTCGGATCCAAAGGCAGCGGCGTGGGTTGCCCTCTGCTGTCTATTGGCTGCACGACGAATTAATCTAATGCGCACAATAACTGCTGCAATTAGCGGGTTCGTTGAGAAACAGAGCAGTTGGAAGGTCTGTAAGGAAAGTTCGATGATTCTTGCCGCAAAGGCCATGTCGATGCTCTCCCGCGATTCTGATGGCCATTTGTTTTTAAAAGCGCTTTATGCTAATGCCAAAGACATTACGAAACCACCGACTCGGGAAATACCGATACAACGGTATGCAAGCGTCTTTGAAGACAGAATTCTCGACATAGAATATGAAGCCGTTGTACAAAGTGGCGTCCACATCGATGAAGTGTGCAGGTTTGCATCATCCCTGCCACGCCACCAATGGCTATTACCTGAATCTTGCATAGACAATCTTGAATCAATTAAACAAATATAAGCTCACCGTCCGCTCAATTGGTTACACCTTTATTGTGTCAGTATGTTTTTTACCTAAATCCTTTTTACACGGGCTTTTACCTGTTGACTTTATAACTTTGTTGCTGTAACCCGTAAAAAATAAGGGGGAACAATGCATGAATGAACCGTTAAGAAAAGGAGGGAGCAGATGACAAAAGCAGAATTGGTCGAAGCTATGGCAACGGATGCAAAAATTTCTAAAGTTGCAGCTGGCGCAGCGCTGGAATCTTTTATGGCAAATGTTACAAAAGCGTTGAAGAAAAAAGACGGCAAAATTACATTGGTGGGGTTTGGTACTTTTGCAAAAGTTCGAAGAAAAGCTCGGAAAGGGCGTAATCCTCAGACCGGGGAACCTATGAAGATCAAGGCAAGAAATGCTGTAACTTTTAAGGCCGGAAAGAAACTCAAAGACGCGGTTTAAGACCATCTCTAACCAACATTGACAAAAGGCGGTTTGATCGCTTTACTATAAGTTGATCGGCCGCTTTTTTCTTTTTAATCAATAGTGCTAATTTTGCCTCTATTCTCCTTGACAGAGAACACCATTCTAATTAGAATTTTTCATTTAGGTTAAACTATAAAAAACAGCCTTTTCGGTTAACCCTTCAACAGGTGATTGGAAACTTTTGAATGAACAATGCATCAACATTTGAATATCATGGCGGACCCCCTGTCCAATTGATCGTAAATGAAGAGCGGGCCACCACACTCAAGGAGATTTCCCTGAACCTGCCGGACATTACCTTGAATGACCGACAACTTTGTGATCTCGAACTCCTGGCAACAGGGGTCTTTTCTCCCCTTGACGGCTTTATGACCCGATCTGACTATGAGTCTGTGCTTGACCGCATGCGATTGCAAAGCAACGTTCTTTGGCCCATACCGATATGCCTTGGCATTTCCGACACCAAGGCACGAACTCTGGAAGTCGGCCAATCGGTGACGTTAAGAGATCACGAAGGATTCTTGCTGGCCATCATGCATATTGAGGATATGTGGCCGGTGGATCGGGAAAAAGAAGCATCGTTGGTATATGGTACCACCGACCCAACGCATCAGGGCGTCAATTATCTATTGAGTACTGAGGGTGATTATTATGTCGGGGGTAAACTCGAGGTTTTAAGCATACCCCTTCACTTTGACTTCAAACAACTTCGGATGACACCGCAGGAAATCCGGCGTGTGTATCAAAAACTAAAATGGAAGAGGATTTTGGGATTTCAGACACGAAACCCCATCCAGCGTCTTCAGTTTGAAATGACGGTAAACGCCATGCGGCAGGCCAAGGCCAATCTCCTCCTTCTTCCGGTTACCGGAATGACAAAACCCGGCGATTTTGACCATTACACGAGAGTCCGATGCTATAGGGCTATGACCCGACATTATCCGCCGGATTCTTTTGTACTTAACCTGCTTCCTCTTTCCATGCGTCTGGCCGGCGCTAGAGAGGCGCTTTTGCATACCATCATTGCTAAAAATTATGGTTGCACTCATTTTGTTATCGGACGAGACCATGCCAGTCCGGGAACAGATGCGGCCGGGAAGCCATTTTACGAGAGCCGTGCAGCCCAAGAATTGACTGAGGAACACAGCGGAGATATCGGTGTGACCATTATTCCTTTTGAAGAGCTCGTCTATTTGCCTTTTGAAGATGAGTATCGTTCTTCAGATCAGATACCCGAGGGAGAGCAGTATATTTCTTTTTCAAGCTCTGATATTCGTGAACGAATCAGAAAAGGACGTAGAATACCGGAGTGGGCAACGTTCACAGAGGTAGTGGCTGAATTGAAAAAAGCATATCCATCCCCGGATGAACAGGGCTTTACAATATTTTTCACGGGCCTTTCAGGTGCGGGAAAATCGACCATTGCCAAAGTGCTCTATGCGCGCTTTCTGGAAATGGGCGATCGGCCGGTCACTTTGTTAGACGGCGATATTGTACGTCGAAATCTGTCGAGCCAGCTTAGTTTTTCCAAAGAGGACAGAGATACCAATGTTCGGCGCATCGGTTTTGTGGCCGGTGAGATCACCAAGAATCGCGGCATCGCCATTTGCGCACCCATTGCACCTTACAATGGCACCAGGGCGGAAATCAGGAACGCCATCGAAAACTACGGCGGTTTTATCGAGGTGCATGTGTCCACCCCGATAAAGGTTTGTGAAAAAAGAGATCGAAAGGGGATGTATGCCAAGGCCCGGGCCGGATTGATCAAAGGATTTACCGGGGTTGATGATCCCTACGAGATTCCTGAATCACCGGAGGTGAGAATCGACACTGCCGATCTTACACCCGATGAAGCCGCCCAGGAAATTTTGCTGCTGCTGGGGCAGAAAGGATACATTTGAAAAGTAAATAGTAAACAGTCAATTGCGTGTAGTGGCAAGTGATTCGTGAAAGATAATCAAAATTAGAGGTGCAATGGAAGAAAAACCATATCAATTAACCGACCATCTGTTAACCGCGTTATTGGCTTCAAGAGAGGCGGGTCTGGCTATTCTAGAAATATATAAACAGGATTTTGATGTTTTGTACAAAGAGGACCAGTCACCACTAACTCTTGCGGACCAGCGTTCCCACGACATCATTGTTGATCATTTGACCGAACCGTCTGGAAAAAACCTCCCGGTTCTGAGCGAAGAAGGAAAAGGCGTCCCCTTTGAAGAAAGGCGCGCATGGGAGTATTTCTGGCTGATCGATCCCTTGGACGGCACCAAGGAATTTATTAAGAGAAATGGAGAATTTACTGTAAATATCGCTTTGATATATCAACATCGGCCGGTTCTCGGGGTCATTTATGCCCCGGTGAATAACGTTTTCTATTTTGCATCTGAAGGTTCCGGCTCTTACAGACTTAAAAACAATAATGCCATCGGGCTCTTAGAAAGCAAAGCTTCTAAAATCGAGAAGGACAGCGTGTTAAAGGAAATTTTAAAGCAATCCGATAGATTACCGTATTATGATACGCCATCAGATACTCACGACTCACAGTTAGTCATCGTAGGCAGTCGTTCTCACCCTTCAAAGGAGTTTGAAGCCTTTGTGGAAACCATGAGGAAGGAGCATATGAAGGTGGAAGTTATTTCGTCCGGCAGTTCGTTGAAGCTGTGTCTGGTGGCTGAAGGTATGGCAGATATATATCCCAGACTGGGACCGACGATGGAGTGGGATACTGCTGCCGGTCAAGCCATTGTAGAACAAGCAAATGGCAGTGTGTTGAATTATGAGACGGGTGAACCGCTGCAATACAACAAAAAAAACCTTTTAAATTCTTGGTTTATTGTCAAAACCCAACGGAATTCGTGATTTCAGGATTGACATTTACGTAAATTTGTCCATCAGCTGAATCATACAAAAAGGGGCTATACATTACCTATAACCCCTTGATTTCACTGGTAGGCGGTACTGGGATTGAACCAGTGACTTCTACCGTGTGAAGGTAGCACTCTCCCTCTGAGTTAACCGCCCGCTATTATGGCTTGTCTACATTTTCCTTTAATTCTTTGCCGACCTTGAAAAAGGGTAACTTTTTGGAAGTGACATGAATCTGGGCGCCGGTTTTTGGGTTTCGTCCTGTGTATGGCTTGTATTGTTTTACCGAAAAACTGCCAAAGCCTCTGATTTCAACCCGTTCACCTCTTGCAAGTGTTTCTTTTAATGCATCGAAAAACGTATCGACGACTTTTCCAGCATCTTTTCTACTAAGCGTCACTTTATCTTTTAGGGCATTAATCAAATCGGATCGGTTCATAACGACTCCTTAATAAGAATAAACCGTTGAGCCATATTGGTTAGGGTTGCTTCAGACCACTGAAGGAAATTCATTATTTATATAAGTATTAATAAATTTTAAGTCAAGCACTTTTTAACATATTTAAAACAACGTCTTAATCCATATCTTCAAATGCCGCATTGCTGAGTTCTGAAATTTCTTTTGGTGTTGGAAGGTCTTCAAGATTTTTTAGATCGAATACTTCAAGAAATTGTTTTGTGGTTGCATAAATATGCGGCCGGCCCGGAATCGCCTTTCTTCCCAGAATCCGTACCAATTTTCTTTCGAGCAGCATGCGAAGAATCCCTCCGCAATTGACGCCTCGAATATGTTCTATATCACTACGAATTATAGGTTGTTTATAGGCGATAATGGCTAGTGTCTCAAGGGCGGGTTTGCTGAGACGCAACGGTTTGGGTTGAATAAGCCGTTTAATCCATTCTCTATATTCCGGACGGGTACGGATCTGATATCCACCGGCAACTTCGCGTAAAAAGAATCCCCCTTTTCGATTTTCATATTCAGATGAGAGTTCGGCAAGTGCGTTTTGAATCTCTTTTTTCTCAGCCAGAGCGAGGATGTTCTTGATACGATCGATTGTAAGCGGATCCTCGGCCACTAGAAGGAGGCTTTCGATAATGTATTTTATATTTTCCATTACAGGTAAAAGAGTCTGATAATGCCGGTTTGAGTGTTCTGGACAATATTGATCAATGAGAGCCTGACCATTTCAAGAATGGCAAGAAATGTAACAACAACCTCACTTTTATCGGTATTCATGGAAAAAAGTTCATTAAACGTTACCGATTTACGGGTTTCGAAAATTTCTACGATTTGAACGATTCTGTCCCTGACCGAAATCGTATCTGCGGTAATAATATCTACACCGCGATGTTCAGATATTTTTTCAAGTATTGTTTGAAACGCATCGATAAGTTCAAACAGACCGACTTTTATGATTTCGCCGTCTTGATCCATCGAGTGATTTTCCTGATTCGGATTTCTGACAAAAGTATCTTCTCCCAAAAGATTCCTTGCGATCAGGTCATTGGCCGCTGACTTCATTTGGAGGTATTCTTCAAGTGGTTTGACAATTTCCAGTCGAGGATCTTCATCATCAGTTTCATCTTCATGAAGCGGGAGGAGCAATCTAGATTTAATTTTCGTCAAAGTAGATGCCATTAAGATGAAGTCACCGGCAACATCTATGTTTATGGCTTTCATCCACTGAAGGTATTCGAGATACTGCTCTGTTATCAGTGCAATGGGGATATCATAGATGTCCATTTCATGTTTTTTTATCAAATGTACCAAAAGATCCATTGGACCTTCGAAAATGTTATCAATTTGCACTTTATAGAGTTCTTCCTGCATGTCTATCATCTTATTTTATCAGGGTTGTCAGGGGGCATATTTTACATTTTGATGGCGGCTTTGACTTCTGCCATGGTTTGCTGAGCAACTTTCCGGGCTTTCTCGCATCCATCTACAATGATTTCGTCAACAAGATGTGGCCGTGTTTCATAATATATTCTCTTTTCACGCATGGGCTCAAGGGCGTTAATCAGGTACCGGGCCATGATCTTTTTGCATTCAACACACCCGATTTCAGCGGTTCGGCATTCCTGGTTTATTCTTTCGACGGTTTGGTTGTCGCTGTAAAGCTTATGAAACTCATAAACATTACATACATCGGGATCGCCGGGATCACTTTTTCTGGCGCGTTGGGGATCTGTCAGCATTTTTGAAACTTTGGCGGCAATTTCGTCGGGACTGTCTGACAAGAAAATGGCATTGTTATAACTTTTACTCATTTTACGTCTGTCGATACCGAGTATTTTGGGGGTTTGGGTCAGAATCGATTCAGGTTCCGGAAATACTTCACCGTAAAAATGGTTGAATCTCCTTGCGATTTCGCGCGTGATCTCGACGTGTGGCACCTGATCAACACCAACAGGGACGCCATATGCCTTATACATAATAATGTCTGCAGCCTGGAGCACCGGATAGCCAAGGAACCCAAAAGTAGAAAGATCCTTATTGCTGAGTTGGACAATCTGGTCTTTGTAAGTGGGGTTGCGCTCCAGCCATGGAACCGGTGTTATCATGGAAAGAACTAAAAACAGTTCAGCATGTTCCTTGATGCGTGATTGAATAAAAAGCGTGCTTTTATCCGGCAATAGACCAGAACTCAGCCAGTCTATTAACATGTTTCGGACATATTCTGAGATATGTCCGGTATCTTCATAATCACTGGTCAGGGCATGCCAGTCGGCGATAAAGAAAAAGCAATCATACTGTTCTTGCATGTTTACCCAGTTAGCAAGTGCGCCGTGCAGATTGCCAAGGTGAAGTGGTCCGGTGGGACGCATTCCGCTTAATATCCTTTTTTTCACTGTCATTTAGAATCTCCTCTGCCGCAGATTTAAGTGTCCATGGAACACTGTAAATTTAACCGGTTATATTGTAAAAGTTTCGAATACCAGACCAAAAACATTGATGATCAACTCGGTTTTCACTATCTTCCCAGCAAAATATTGAACATGGGGGTCAAAAAAAATGACAGTAATTTATCCAGAAGATTTGTTAGAAGCAAGAAAATAATGATGACCATGCCGAATCGTTCCAAACGGGCAAATTGGATTCTTAATGGCGCAGGCAGACACATGGCAAGTATTTTGCTTCCATCAAGGGGAGGTATGGGGATCAAGTTAAATATGGCAAGGACCAAATTAATCACCACACTGTAAAATAGCATAGAATAAAGGTCCATAATAAAAGGGTTGAAGATGGATGTTTGCCAAAACAATTTATAATAGGTCAGAATCTGAAAGAGAATCCCCGATAAAAACGCAAGTATAAAATTGGCCAAAACTCCAGCCGAGGCAACATAGATGGTACTTTTTCGAACATCCCTAAGATTAGAAAAATTGACCGGTACAGGTTTGGCATAACCAAATATTACCGGTGAACCGGTCAATTTTAACATGAGTGGCAATAGCAGCGATCCAAAGAAATCCAGGTGTTTAATGGGGTTGAGCGTCAATCTCCCGGCTTTTTGTGCAGTACGATCTCCCATTCGTAAAGCGATATATCCGTGCGCAACCTCATGTATGGTAACGGCGAATAAAAGCGGAACGATCATCACAATAATCTGATTCAAGTTTATATTACTGAACATAATCTTTTACAAAGGCAAGTTCTTCACTGCGTGTTTTAATACGGCCATTTAATTTACCATCAAGGACAGCCCCCAGTATTTCACGGTAGATCGGACCGGGTTCGAGACCGAGTTTTTTCAGATCTTTCCCTTTTATCGACGTTTTGATGTGCCTGAGCTGTGTAAAGTAATTGGAGATGGATCGTTTTAGCGCTTCGTTTTTCGTTGCTGCCATCATATAGAGAATCAGCTCGATCTTGAAAACGGAAATTCCCCTGTAAATGGTACTGTTTTTTACGGGAAGATTTCGTTCCATCAATGAGATGAACCTGTCCGCCTCGAAGCGTTCCTTGCAAAAGATGCTCCTATGTCTCGGCGCGATTTCAAATCGCTTACAGATTTCACTGACAGTCTCTTTATCGCGGGATCTTAACAGTGCCAGAAAGTAGACAGCCCATTTCATATAAGGTTCTTCAAGAAAAAGCAAATCATGCCAAGATAGCACTTTCTTTGACGAATTGAATAATGATATCAAATCATTATTCAATATTATGGAAGGGTGAATAACATGAAGGAGGTGATATTCATTCATCCTTGAAATGGCCGGTAAAGGATTTTCTTCTTCGAGAATCAGACGCAATTCGGTAAATACCCTTCTTCCGCTGAGCCGTTGGAAAAAACCCATTTTTACGGCATTTTCGATCAATCCTGAAGTCAGTTTTCCGATAGAAAAGCCGAAACGCTGTTCGAACCTGATGGCACGGAAAACCCGGGTTGGATCTTCCACAAAACTTAAATTGTGCAAAACTCTGATGATTTTTTCTTTAAGATCTTTCTGGGCCGAAAAAAAATCGATTAACAGGCCGAACCTATCGGGATTAAGCTGGATGGACAACGTATTTATGGTGAAGTCTCGCCGATAAAGGTCTAATTTTATAGAACTCATTTCAATTGTAGGAAGCGCTGCCGGGAATTTGTAATATTCCATTCTGGCGGAAGCTACATCAATTTTAAAACCGTCCGGAAATATAATTACAGCAGTACCGAATTTTGCGTGGGAATGAATACGGGCACCCACGATTTTCGCATATTTTTTCGCAAATTCGATACCGTCTCCTTCGATGACGATATCGATGTCTTCATTATTCCGATACAAAAACAGGTCGCGCACGAATCCGCCGACAACATATGCGCCATAACCGATTTCCTCGGCTTTTTCTCCGATGCTTTTAAGGATATCAATAATTCGCGGTGTAAGACGTTCTTTCATAAACTTGAGGATGTTCCTGGTTCTTGCGTGGAGGTGTTCCTTCAACAGGTCAGGTGAATTTGAACCCGTGTGCCTGGATTGCCGCACCAGAATATTGAGCAGATCGGTTCGGGTAATCACACCTAAAATGATATCTTTCTCAACAACAGGAAGGATACGCTGCTTATTTTCAATTATCTTTTCCTGTATTTCGGCTAACTCGGAGTCGGATTCAACAGACGCCATTTCGGTGGTCATATACTCCTTTATGGGAATGTGATCTAACCCGTGATACATGGCCTTTTCGATAATCTGTCGGGTTATAAAACCCTGCAGATTTTCTTTGCCATTATTTTTTTGGGTAACCAAAAGTGCATTGATGTTATAACGGGTAAGAAGGTTTCCGGCGTTTTTGCAGGAAACGTTTTCATCGGCCGTGATCGCCGGCGATGACATAAGGTCTTTTGCCCGACTACGAGATTTGATTTTACTGTAAAGGATTTCTAACAGCTCGTTCTCAATCTGTACCAAAGTCTTGCCTTTGATCGTTGCGGCGGCTGCAAATGTATGCCCTCCTCCGCCCAGATGAGTGACAATAGCACCAACATCGACTTCCGGTATTCTGCTTCGGGCGACGATATACATTTTATCTCCCATGCGGGCGATGGCAAATATTGCATCAAGGTTTTCCATTTTAACCATTTTGTGGACCAGAAAGGCGAAATCGGACACATAATTGTCCGTCGATACACTTGTAATGACAATTTCGATATTATCAATATTATAACGGGTAGAGGCTTGAATCATGTCATTTAGAAGTCCGACCTGTTCAGGGCTTATCTCCCTTGAAATCAAGTTAGAAACAACATTTAAATTGGCACCCTTTGATAGTAAAAAAGCGGCGGCTGTAAAATCTTTTTCTGTTGTGCTTGGAAAAGTAAAGGAGCCCGTGTCCTCATATATACCGAGACACAAGATCGTTGCTTCATCAGGCGAAATTTCGATCTCCTTTTCTTTTAAGATTTCTGTAAGAATCGTTACCGTGGCGCCGGTTGCACAATGAATCTCGTAATGCCCCTTAATATCGTTACTCATTGGGGGATGGTGATCATAAATATGAATATCAACATCCGGTCGATCCAGTATAGCTGAAAGTTTACCGATACGGCTTGCCTGTCGGGTATCCACCAGGACCAGCTTTTTGACGTTATCCAAATCGATATCTTTAATGTCAGCCATATTAAAAAGATATACCATTGATTTTATAAAAAAATTTCTTAAATTTTTTTCCTGGGAACCTGGAAAAACCGCCATGGAATCAGGATACAATTTCTGCGCCGCAAGCATTGAAGCCAAAGCATCAAAGTCAGCGTTGATGTGTGTTGTAATAATAGTGAGGTCTTTTTTATGATTCCCTTTGGTTTTTGTCAAAACTTTGCCTTTATTTCTTTATTTTGTATTTTTTATGACAAACAGAATCAAAATAGCATCATCTCTATAACGTAAATAATTGAATATTTTTCATCGGAGAATGGCGATTAAATGTATTTTTTCACCTTTAAACATATGCATATGTGGATGGGTTTATCAAGCGGTATAATATCCTATTTAGCAATAAATTCTGCAAATCTGTTGTTGTTTGAATTAGATTATGATACTATTTAGACTATATATTCACAATCTGTGTTGTCTCCATTATGAGGAGGAATGATCATGCCGGTTTATTTATGGAAAGGGAAGGATCGACATAATAAGAACAAAAAAGGCGAAATGGAAGCACCATCTGAAGATGTTGTCCGTTCGGAACTTGCCAGACGAAAAATAACCTCTCCCAAAATTAAAAAGAAGCCAAAGGATCTCTTTGAAAATGTCTCTTTTATGCAGCCTAAAGTGAAGGGGTCCGATGTCATAATTTTTTGCCGACAATTTTCGACCATGATCGATGCTGGACTTCCTATCATCCAATGCCTTGATATTCTTTATGCTCAGAATGACAATAAAACGTTTAAAAATATGCTCAAAGACGTTAAAGCGAATGTCGAGAGCGGACAAACCCTTGCAGAAGCATTGAGAAAGTACCCCAAACAGTTCGATGATCTTTTTGTAAATATGATAGCAGCCGGGGAAGCCGGCGGTATATTGGATATGATTTTGAGAAGGCTGTCAGCCTACCTAGAGAAAGCTGCAAAGCTTAAAGCCAAAATAAAAGGTGGTATGACGTATCCCCTGGTAACAATCGTTATCGCCATCGTCGTCGTCGCTATTATCATGGTTTTTGTAATTCCCGTATTTGAGGAAATGTTTAAAGGTATGGGAAGTGCGCTGCCGACGGCCACCCAGATTGTCGTTAATATTAGCAGGGCTGTTAAATCCAATATCTTTTATATTATCGGTGCAACAATGATATTCATATACGCAATGCGGCGTTTTTATAGAACCGAAAAAGGAAAAATATTAATGGATGATCTTTTGCTAAAAATGCCGTTATTTGGCGATTTGATTCGTAAAGCCGCTGTTGCCAAATTTACACGAACCACCGGGACAATGCTTTCCAGCGGGGTTGCGATTTTAGATGCGCTTGAAATTGTTGCCAAAACAGCAGGTAACAAAACCATTGAAAAAGCTGTGTTTGATACCCGAACTGCCATTGCAGAGGGGCGAACAATGTCAGATCCGCTTGCTGAAAGCGGGGTCTTTCCGTCAATGGTTTGCCAGATGATTGCTGTCGGCGAATCCACCGGCGCCCTTGATGCAATGTTAACAAAAATTGCTGATTTTTATGAAGAAGAAGTCGATCAGGCAGTGGAAAACCTGACTTCATTGATAGAGCCGTTTATGATTGTATTTTTGGGTGTGGTTATCGGCGGGTTGGTTGTGTCTATGTATTTGCCTATATTCAAAATGGCAGCAGCGTTTGGTTGATAATCATAAAAGTCCCTATAGAACATTATGAGCAGTTCTTCAATAACGCCTGAAGAAGATTTATATCATAAGCTCAAATGGCTTATGTTCTTTAGAATTCTTTTTGCTTCATTATTACTGGGCTCAACAATTATTGTCCAGCTAAGAGAAAATTTTTTCCCCCCGGACAAATCTTTCATCGTTCTTCATGGTCTTATCGTCATCATATTTCTGCTTTCAATTTACTACGCGTTTATTTTTCGTACCGTAAAAACAAGGATACTTTTTCCCTATATCCAAATCGGCATCGATACGTTATTAGTAACATTAATCATTTATATTACCGGTAGCTTTTCAAGTATTTTTTCTTTTCTATATCTGGTTGTCATTATCTATTCGAGCATGATCATTTTTAGAAGAGGGAGTATGATCATGGCTTCTTTTTGCAGTATCCAATACGGTATTCTGATCAACCTCGAATATTACGGTATCATCGACCCTTATTTTTTAAAAGAGAGCAGTTCAATTGGCGACTATGCCTGGAACCTTGTGTTTTTTAAGGTTGTGATCACCATGGTGGCTTGTTTTGCAGTTGCTTTTTTAAGCGGCTTACTGTCAGAGCAACTGAGGAGGACAAAAAAAGAGCTTTCAGTCATGGAAGAACGTGTAGAACGTGTTGAAAAGATGGCTTACCTGGGAGAAATGGCAACCGGCATGACCCATGAAATCAAAAACCCTCTGGCGTCACTGGCAGGCTCTATCCAGATTTTAAGAAAAGAAATTCCCTATGATCCCGAACATGATAAACTGATGCAGATCGTACTGCGTGAGACAGACAGGTTAAATGCCCTTGTGAGTAATTTTCTTTTGTTCGCAAAACCACCGGTCGGTAAAATCGAGAGAGTAAATCTTGAAAGCGCTTTGGCAGAAACCATCAAACTTTTTGAAAAAAATCAAAATATCAGCCGCAGAGTTACGATTATGAGTGCTTTTTCCCCCAATATTTGGGTTGAAATGGACCCTGTTCACCTGCGCCAAGTCATGTGGAATATCATTCTAAATGCAGCCGAGGCTATTGAGGGTGAAGGTCATATTAAAGTTAAAACATATCCTTTGAAGCATAACCATGCATGTGTCGAAGTTAATGACACGGGTTGTGGAATGACAAAAACGCTCATACAATCAATTTTTGATCCCTTTTTCACAACAAAGTCAAGCGGTACCGGGCTTGGACTTTCCATCGTCCACAGAATCCTTGAATCCTATAATACCTGGCTTGAAGTTGAGAGTGTGGTCGGTAAAGGGACGAGATTTACTTGGAAATTAAATCGGATAGATATACCAACTTAATCTTGACACTTATATGCAAATAGGTTACCAAACCAAGTTTAATCGTTCGATAAGGTGTCTTTTTCTATTCGAACTCTGATGTGTTGATAATGTTAGTTGATAAAAGGCATTGCCGATAAATTGTTGGCAAGGCTCACCCATTGGGAACAGATTTGCTTTACCTAAACTGAGCGATTGCCGATTTTACCGAACCTGCATCGTTATGGGAAATTTGCAGTAGCAGACGGAGGTTTATCCCGTTCAATATAGCGGGGCTGCATGTCTCATGCCTTGTATCTCCCCGAAAGGCGGGATCTTACGACCGGCGAACTCGACAATTGCTCAATTTAGGTTTCAGTAGAAATGATCACTACTTGAATTTGAAACCCTTCAGGATCCCCGATCTCACGGCATCCCCCCGTCAGAGACGGGAATCTTAGATCTGCGTTGAAGCGCATTTGCGATAGTATATAAGAGCTTCATGCGCTTTGTTTTGAATCTGCGGCAACTTTAGCAACCGTTCAACTTAGGTAAAAGCATATGGATAAAAAGAGCTCAATCATAGAAAAAAGAAAAAAGAAGCTCGAAGACTTAACAAATAACAATATTAATCTTTTTCCAAACGATTTTGAAGTGTTGCATACTGTCCGGGATATTATGAAGGCCATAGAGAATTCACCAGATTCTCTTACACAGGATGATCCTGTTTTTATTGTTGCCGGCCGCATGATGGCTGTAAACCGGTTTGGTAAAGCCGCTTTTATCAGGTTTAGGGACCGTACGGGACAGCTTCAGGCGTATGTGAGAAAAGACAAAATAGGAAACCAATCTTACAGCCTTTTTAAGCAGATGGATATTGGGGATTTCGTTGGTTTGAAAGGTGGAATGTTTAAAACCAAAACAGGTGAGTGGACGCTTCTTGCCAATGAATTGAGGCTTGTCTGTAAATCAACTCGCCCCTTACCGGAAAAATTTCATGGTCTCAAAGATCCTGAAAAACGGTATCGTCGTCGTTATCTTGATTTAATAATGAATTCACATGTTCGAGATATTTTTGAAAAACGGAGCAAAATCATTCAGGCCATACGCACATTCTTTTTGGACCGCGATTTTCTTGAGGTGGAAACGCCGATGATGCAACCCATCCCGGGAGGAGCGGAGGCGACTCCATTTATAACTCATCATAATGCTTTGGGCATAGACCTATTTTTACGAATAGCTCCTGAATTGTATCTAAAACGTCTGGTTGTCGGTGGATTTGAGAGGGTTTTCGAAATCAACAGAAATTTCAGGAATGAAGGCGTCTCTACGCGGCACAATCCGGAATTTACCATGCTCGAATTTTATCAGGCCTACGCGACATATGAGCACATGATGGATCTTACTGAGGAGATGTTTCGTTATGTCGCCTTGGACGTCGTCGGTTCGACGACAATATCATATAAAGGAGATGCTATCGATTTGGGTGCAAAGTGGCGTAGAATGTCCCTTACGTCGGCTTTAGAAGAATACGGAGGTGTAAATCCCAGCCTGCTAAACGATCGAGAAGGACTTCTTGAATTGGCTGCGATAAAAAAAATAAAAATAACAAAAACCGGACGCAAAGGAAAGATTATAACAAAACTGTTTGATATTCTGGTGGAGCCGAAACTTTTGCAGCCTACATTTATTACCGGATATCCGGTTGAAGTTTCTCCCCTTTCCAGAAAGAGTGAGGCGGATTCCAATCTTACGGATCGATTTGAGCTTTTTATCGCGGGCCATGAGATCGCGAATGGATTTTCGGAACTCAATGATCCTGACGACCAAGAAAAGCGATTTTTGCAACAGACTGCTGACAGGGAAGCCGGTGATAAAGAGGCTCACTATATGGACAAAGATTATATCGAAGCGTTGGAGTATGGAATGCCTCCCACTGCCGGAGAAGGAATAGGGATAGACCGATTGGTCATGCTTTTTGCTGATGCCGCTTCCATCAGAGAAGTTATTCTTTTTCCACAGATGAAACCCATAGAAAGCGGTAAGCGTTAATTGGTCATGAGACATGGATAAAAAACCCATTGATAAAAACCATAACCTAACCCGGATAAACCGAAAAAGTTACAAGTGATCTAAAGTTAAGGCGTCGCTATGCTCCAGCTATTTATATTAAATAAAATTGACAGAATACATTAACTTCCCCGATGAATATGGGATAAATATGCATTTTAGATCACTTCCCCGTTAAACACGGGATAAATAGGCACTTCACACTCAATGGTTTTAGATAATTTTTTGCCATAAAAAACACAAAAATCACATTTAAGAAACTAATAACCCATAACCTATAACCCATGACCTTATTAATATGTCTTTTGAGTATTTCATAGGTGGCCGTTATCTCAGGGCTAAGCAGAAAGAGACGTTCATTTCATTAATTACCATACTTTCCGTCGCCGGCGTTACTGTCGGTGTTATGGCTCTGATCGTCGTGATTGCTGTCATGGCCGGCTTTGAGTCTGATCTTAAACAGCGGATACTCGGGGTTGAATCACATATTGTACTGATGCGCCACGATGGTTCTTTTTCCGAATATAAAAAAATATCGAAACAAATCAATGAACTCCACGGGGTGGAAGCCGCTACGCCATTTATATATTCTCAGATTATGCTTCGATCATCAACCGGAGTTTCAGGCGCTGTTTTAAGAGGTATTGATCCGGAATCCGCCGACAGTGTCATAAAGATTTTGAAAAAATCTGTTTTGCAGAATCTGAAGCAAAATCAGGGTCAAAAGAACTCAAAAACCTTTACTCCTGGAATCATTCTCGGCAAAGAGCTTGCTAAAAATTTGGGCGTTTTAAAGGGCGACGCGGTCTACCTGATATCATCCCGAGGTATGATTTCTCCGATAGGATACCTTCCAGCCATGAAGCGTTTCGAGGTCGTGGGGCTTTTTGAATCAGGTATGTACGAATATGACGGGTCTTTAGCTTATATCAACCTGAAAGACGCACAAAGAATTTTAAATATGAAAGGCTCTGTCACTGGAATTGAAGTCCGTGTCGATGATATTTATAACGCAAGAAACATAGCAAAAAAAATCGTTTCAGAACTCGGGTTTCCATATTGGGCAAGAGACTGGATGCGAATGAATCACAATCTCTTTTCTGCACTTAAGCTGGAAAAGACGGTGATGTTTATTATTCTGGCACTGATCGTGTTAGTGGCAGCCTTTAACATTGCGAGTACGCTGATTATGATGGTTATGGGAAAAACCAAGGATATCGCTATATTAAAGGCTATGGGGGCAATGGACAGCAGCATTAGAAAAATTTTTATCTACAAAGGCATGATCATTGGTGCCGTGGGAACTTCGCTCGGTGTAAGTCTGGGATTTATAATATGTAAGTTGTTGGAAAAATATAAATTTATTCAACTGCCAGGAGATGTGTATTACATTTCAACCCTACCGGTGCGACTAGAAGCGCTGGATGTTTTTATGATAGCGTCTGCAGCAATGGTCATCTGTTTTTTGGCGACACTCTACCCGGCGAGCCAGGCATCAAAACTCAATCCAATAGAGGCCATCCGGTATGGTTAACGATCTGAATCGCGATGAAAGATCTTTTTCAGATCGTTTTTTGTCTGTCAGAGATCTATTTAAAAGTTATGAAA
>Ga0224503_10000062_pt1 | contig 27979 bp, 26 predicted proteins | sample SF_Oct11_sed_USG_2_FD_169106 | JGI IMG/M metagenome (GOLD analysis project Ga0224503, IMG submission 169106) | Sediment microbial communities from San Francisco Bay, California, United States - SF_Oct11_sed_USGS_21 | ecosystem: Environmental > Aquatic > Marine > Sediment | place: USA...
CGTTATGAACTCAGTCAAAAATACATTGAACTCTCACGGAAAATGCGGGAAAAACTGACGAATTTCGAAGCGATGGTTCTGGGAACCGCCTCTCCATCCCAGAAGTAGCCGAATGCCGGAATTTATCCGATTTTCTTTGTATAGGACTCTCTTTTTCTCACCTTTCATTACGCCCCATTCATAATTTGCGGATCAAAAACTTTCTTCTACAAGCCATCTCAAAAATGCAGATTACGTTCAAGGACAAGGTGCGAGACGCCGTGGGCGTCATGTGTAACATATGAAAAAGCGGAGCATACATGTGAGTGTGTGAGCATTTTGAAAAGGCTCGCGACCCACCTTTAGGAATATAATTCAACGGGGAGTCCAGTCATACGGGCAACACCGTAATGGGGCGTTAGATGTATTTTTGAGATGGCTTGTCATCCCAGGTGTTATTTCTTTTGTTTTGAGGTATTATTGTTGACCTTTTCTAGGTTCAATATTAGTTTGTGCACCAGTTTATGGGGCGGTTAAAACTCCCGCCATTATTTTATTGACAAGAAATACCACGTTGTGTCACTAATGAAAGATTTGATATTATAAATTTCATCTTACTAAAATTCAGGGAGAAGTATATGGACAGTGAAGAGTTTGCGATATTTCGAAAAAAATTAAGCAAAACCCAAAAACAGATGGCGAGTCTTTTGGGGGTATCTATCAAGGCCATACACAGCTATGAGCAGGGCTGGCGATCCGTGCCGCCTCATGTGGAAAGACAGATGTTTTTTCTAATGGCCAGAAAAAGGAGCGTTATCAAAGCACAAAAACCGTGCTGGACGGTCAAGAAATGTCCCACAAAACAAAAAAAAGAATGCCCTGCGTGGGAGTTTCGAGCAGGAAAGTTGTGCTGGTTCGTTAACGGAACCATTTGCTGCGGCACAGCACATGAAAAATGGAAAGAAAAGATGAAGGTATGCCGTTCTTGCGATGTCCTGGCACAGATCGTGTAATCTGATGGTCGTCATGCTTTCCATAAAAATCAAACGATTTTAGATAAATCCCTGCCCCACATCTACAGTCGGCATTGTCAATTAACAAAAGGTAAAGCAATGAATACGCCAGTTGCGGATCAAAAAAGCATCACCCAACCCAAGCCGGTCAAAAAAAGAAAGCTCATCGGCGACAGGGGGGATTATTTTCTAAACAGAATCGAAGGGGAGACCGGTGCCAATGTTTCGGCGTGTTACCAATGCGAAAGATGCACCAATGCCTGTCCGGTCAGCCATTTTATGGACATCAAACCCCACCAAGCAATACGTTATGTTCAACTGGGATGGCGCGAAGACCTGTTAAAATCGTCGACCATATGGGTCTGCCTGTCCTGTGAAATGTGCACCACCTACTGTCCCAACGAGGTGGGTGTTGCGGAAGTCATCAATCATTTGAGAAACATTGCAGCACACTCGTCCATCACACCGAAAGAAAGAAACCTTGCCGTATTTCATCAGACGTTTCTGGAAGTGCTGGAAAAGTCCGGCAGGGTCAACGAATTCCAGTTAATGAACGCCTATTACTTAAAGCCGAATATATTGCATGAGAAAATAAAAAACGGAAGCTTTAAAGAAGAGTTATTACTGGGGTTGGCCCTGTTGAGAAAAGGAAGATTGAAACCCTTTACATCCAGATCAAAAGCCATCAAGGACATTCAAAAAGCCTACATTCAGACCCGCGGAGAAATTGTTTGATGAAGCTGTCTTTTTATCCCGGCTGTTCTTTGGAAGGTATGGCCGTCGACTATGCTCGATCCATTGATGCGGTATTTCAAGCGCTGGATATCGATCTGGTTGAAATCGACGACTGGTCCTGTTGCGGCGCCACAGCTGCCCACAGTCTCAGCGAGGCCATGTCGGTCATTTTGCCGGCAAGAAATCTATTTGCCGCCGAGCAAATGGGGCTCGATATCGTTTCTCCATGTGCCAACTGCTTCAATCGACTCCGGTTTTCCCAGCAGATGATTCAGAAAAGAGTATTGGATATTCCCTGGCCGGTGACCGGTGATCTAAAAGTTCATGATATGACGCGTTTTCTGGCGGAACCGGCTATGATCAAACAGATTAAGAAACGGGTTTTGAGATCTTTAAAGCGTCTGAAACTGGTTTGCTATTACGGATGCCAGATGGTGCGTCCGCCGAGAATTACCGGTTATACGGATTATGAAAACCCCCAAACACTGGATCGCATTGCAGCAGCAACCGGCGCCCAAGTCATCGACTGGTCTTATAAAGCAACCTGCTGCGGTGCCAGCATCGGTATTGCTCGCAGGGAAATAGGAGATTCCTTGACAACAAAACTTTTGGATAAAGCACGACAGGCCGGTGCTGAAGCCATTGTTGTGTCTTGCCCGCTGTGTCAGTCGAATCTTGATATGATTCAGAAAGATCGTTTAGAAAGGCCGATTCCGATATTTTATTTTACCGAGTTGCTCCGGTTGAGTTTCAGCGACAGGGGTGATCCGAAGTGGTTTAAGACGCATTTTTCGAATCCTGTTCGGCTGTTAAAAACCAAAAGCCTTCTGTGATAATTATGGCATCTTATCTTAAAAATCCAGTGGGAAAAGTCATCGTTATCGGAGGTGGAATCGGAGGTATCCAGTGTGCCCTCGATCTGGCGGACACCGGTTTTTACGTTTATCTTATTGAAAAATCACATACCCTGGGTGGAACAATGGCCCAGCTGGACAAAACTTTTCCCACCAATGACTGCTCCACCTGCATGTTTTCTCCCAAGCTTGTCCAGGTGGCCGGACATGCGAACATCGAAATTCTGACCACAAGTCGCCTTCTAGAACTCAACGGAGATCCCGGTCGATTTACCGCCCACATTGAAAAACACCCCAGATATATCAATGAAGAAAAATGTATTGCATGCGGAAAGTGTGCTGAAAAATGCCCCAAAAAAGTGCCGGACCCCTTTAACGGGGAACTGGGATTGCGAAAAGCGGCTTTTTTAACCTTTCCCCAGGCTGTTCCTTTAAAATATGCTATAGATGCCGAGCATTGCCTTTATTTAACCAAAGGAAAGTGTGGCGTATGCCAAAAAATCTGTCCTGCCGATGCCGTTGAATACGACCAGAAGCCGGAGCGCCTTCAAATTGACGCCGGTGCGGTGGTGATCTCAACCGGTTTCGAACCGGCGTTGACGGCTGAAGAAGGAGAGTTTGGTTACGGAAGATATCAAAATGTTGTCACGTCGTTGCAGTACGAACGGATGTTGTCCGCCACCGGACCTTATGAAGGACACCTTAAACGACCTTCTGATGGAAAAATCCCTCAAAACGTCGCTTGGATTCAATGTGCCATGTCCCGGGATCCAGCCCGAAACCGCCCCTTTTGTTCTTCGGTGTGTTGTATGCATGCGGCCAAACAAGCTGTTTTAACCCGCCTCCATGAATCCGAAACCCAAGCGACCATCTATTTTATGGACCTGCGGGCACATGGGAAGGGATTCGACGACTACATTGACCGCGCCCGCAATCAGCACGGTGTGCGAACTCGGAGGTCGATGATTTCTCAGGTTTATCTGAATCCTGAAAATGAGAATCTGATCATTGAGACGTTTGATCATCATTTAAATGATAAAAGAGAAGATGAATATGATCTGATCGTTCTTTCGAGTGGTTTCAAACCGTCGGAGGGTTTTATCGAACTATCCAGACAACTGGGGCTGGTCGCGAACCCTTATGGATTTTTAACTACCGAATTTGATGAACCCGTAGCGACTTCCCGGCCGGGTGTCTTTGTATGCGGCGGCATCGAAGCCCCCAAAGACATTCCCGAAACGGTTATCCAGGCCGGTGCAGCTGCCGCCGAAGCCGCCATCCTCATTCGCGATGCAAGATATACTGAAACTGTTGTTGAAGAAATTTTGGCGGAAACGCCCATTGAAACAACGCCCAGAGTGGGGGTTTTCGTGTGCCATTGCGGCACCAACATCGCCGGTGTTGTGGATATTCAGAACGTTTTAGAGGACGTGAAAAAACGTCCCCATGTTGTGTTTGCCACCGATTTTATGTTCACCTGCTCTACAGAAACCCAACAGACCATTATCGATCTTATTAAAGAACACCGGTTAAACCGTGTGGTGGTGGCGGCATGCTCTCCGAAAACTCATGAACCCCTGTTTCAGGAAACCTTGAAAGAAGCGGGATTGAACCCCTATTTGTTCGAACTTGCCAGCATCCGGGATCAGTGCTCCTGGGTTCACGGAAACAATCCTGAAAAAGCCACCCAAAAATCCAAGGAACTGATCCGAGCCAGTGTGGCCCGGGCCATTCGACTTGAGCCGCTGTATGACAAGTCATACCCGGTGGTCAATGAAGGACTGATCATCGGCGGCGGCCTGGCCGGCATGACAGCCGCCCTGACCATTGCCGACCAGGGATTTCATGTTCACCTTGTGGAGAAAAGTGATGGCCTGGGGGGATTTGCACAGAATCTCAAATTCACGCTGGAAGGACATTATCCTTCTCGGTTGATCCGCTATCTCATCGAAAGGGTCACCCATCATTCCAACATTTCTGTTTATCTGAATAGCACACTTGTTTCCCATGGCGGACATCTGGGCGCGTTCAACGGTTCGGTTCAAAAAAAAGACGAGCGAATCGATATTCAATACGGGGCAGTGATTGTCGCCACCGGCGGGCGTCCGTATGAACCCAAGGAATATCTTTACGGCCAGGATGATCGCATTCTCACCCAGGTGGAGTTTTCAAAACGTCTTATGGATGATCCTTTATGGGTCCGTCAACTCAAACGAATTGTCATGATCCAGTGCGTGGGGTCAAGGGAACCCGATTTTCCTTATTGCAGCCGAGTGTGTTGTTCGGCAGCCGTGAAGAACAGTATGCAGCTCAAAGAAATGAATCCCGGTGCGCAGGTGGTTGTGTTGTATCGAGATGTCAGAACCTTTGGGTTTAAAGAACTGTATTATTTTAAAGCCAGGCAAAAAGGCGTCCTCTTTTTCCGGTATATCCCTGAAGAAAAACCATTGGTGGTTGATAACAGTGGAAAATTGATCGTCGATTTCACGGATCGAAGCTCTCATCAGGATTTTCGAATTGAACCCGATCTGGTGGTGTTAAGCGAAGGTATTCGGCCCGGTGAAGGTGCCCGGCAGATTGCCCGCCTTTTGAAACTGCCCACCGCTGATGTCGGGTTTTTTCTGGAAGCCCATGTCAAATTAAGGCCGGTGGAATTTGCCACCTCGGGTGTTTTTCTGGCAGGCCTGGCTCATAGTCCCCGGTTTATTGAAGAGAGCGTTACCATGGCCAAAAGTGCCGGACAGCAGGCCATGAAAGTGTTGTGCAAGGAGAAGATGACGACGTCTGCTGCCGTCGCCGAAGTCGATGCTGAAAAGTGTGCGGCATGTTTGATTTGTGTTCGGGTATGCCCCTACGGTGCACCGTTTATCAATAAAGAAGGGGTATCCGAGATTCCGCCGTCGGCGTGCATGGGATGCGGTATTTGTGCATCGGAATGTCCGGCAAAGGCCATTGAACTAAAACACAGTAACGATGATCAGCTTTTTGCAAAAATCGATGCCCTGCTTGAATCTAACATGAAAGATGATTAGGGTATAATTTATTAAGGGGTCGGGGAGTTTTTCTAAATAGTCGCTTCATGGATAATCTTTTTTTTAAACGAGTGAACTCGTGGCAAGGGCTCGTAAAGAAAGAACAGGGATTTATCTTTGAAAAATCAATAGGTTTGCTAAACGTGCTGCAGTTTTTTTAAAGATGTGATTTCGGCATTCGTCTGTTCTTTCTAACGATCCCTAAGCCACTCAAACAGCACCCGCTTTAAAAAAAGATCATACATTCCGCTCTTCGAGGCTTAGGCTGATACTAAAAGATTTAGAAAAGAAATTCCCTGAGGGCTCAGTTTGCTGGATTTCGCGAAAGAAAACGTTTTTCATATGTCACCTGGGTTAAATGGAGGAAATCATGAAAACATTTAAAAATATCAATTCCACCGTGGGATCGACGCCTCTGGTGCATCTCAATACCATTGCGGATGGTCTTGGCGCTGAAATCTTTGCCAAGCTCGAGTTTTTCAATCCACTGGGAAGTGTTAAGGATCGAATCGGCGTTTCAATGATTGAAGCGGCCGAGGCAAAAGGGTTGATAAACCCGGACACCACCATTGTGGAGCCCACCAGTGGCAACACCGGGATTGCTCTGGCGTTTGTCTGCGGTGTCAAAAAGTATCCTTTGACATTGACCATGCCCGACACCATGAGCATCGAGCGGCGAAAGCTCTTAAAGCACTTAGGGGCAAACCTAGTTCTGACACCCGGCGCAGACGGGATGAAAGGCGCCATTGCAAAAGCCGAAGCGATTTTGGAAAATATGTCAAATGCCTACATGCCCGATCAGTTTTCCAATCCCGCCAATCCGGAAATTCACCGAAAAACAACCGCCGAGGAAATCTGGTCCGACACCGGCGGCAACGTGGACATCTTTATATCAGGGGTTGGAACCGGCGGCACCATTACCGGGGTATCTGAAGTAATCAAGTCCCGAAAGCCGTCATTTAAAGCCGTGGCAGTAGAGCCGGCTGATTCACCTATCCTGTCAGGCGGTCAGCCCGGACCTCACAAAATCCAGGGTATCGGTGCCGGGTTTGTGCCGGATGTGTTAAACACCAACATCATCGACGAGATTGTTACAGTGACCAATGAACAGGCCTTTGAAACCGCCCGAAAGCTGGCCGCAATGGAAGGTATTTTGTGCGGCATATCATCCGGGGCTGCGGTTTGGGCTGCCATGGAAATGGCCCAGCGGGCTGAAAACAAAGGAAAACAGATCGTGGTCATTTTGCCGAGTACCGGTGAACGATATTTGAGCACGGATCTGTTTGTTGACTAAAGAAATATTTCACCAATACATCTAACTATTGTCCATCCATAAATGGTTTTTTATCCCATCTCTGCGCCTGCCCCGTGAAATGCTAAGGCTATTTCTCTGGAGTTACGCACAAAAAATAATTCTCGGAATATCAATTATATGCCGGCTTGTCCCGGTACTTCAACGGGGCGGTTATTTTTTGCCATGCTTTGATCTTGAGCAAAAATTTAATCATACCTGAGGCTCTTTTAACGTCATTTTTTTCAAAAACCTTAAAAATTACCAAATCAGAAAAAAATCCCATCCTCCCTATTAATAATTTTGATTCACTCTATTTTGCTCGCTTGAACGCCCTCTAATTTTTGGACAAGAGATTTGATGACGCAATCTGCTACAATGTGGTGTTTGTTGCGCCACCGATATAACCCTATGATTTTGTAAAATTTTCAGAAATGTCGGGTCAAAGTGGTGCATTTTGAATCACTTTGCCAGATCCGCTGACAGAGCAATCGTTTTATATTCAACATGTAAAATGTATTATGATTACAAGATCTTATAATCACCAAAAAGGAGGTTGCATGATGTGGCACCGATTGTGCTTTACACATAGGGCAACGAGTCAAGCAGTTACATCAATAGAACCCTATGATCCAGAGCCAAGGAGGTTTATCATGGACAAACAAGCGACGAAAAAAACAAAGAACCCTTTCGTTTATGGCATCGCCAATGATCAATGCGTGTGGAGCAAGGCCGGTGTGGTCAAACCTATGAAGTGCATCAATGCCTTTGACTGCCTCGATTGTTCCTTCGACCGGAGGTTGCAATCCAGTTTTGAGACAAAACAAGCCCGGGCCGGGAAGATGAGAAAGGCCCATATCACGCCAAGGATGCGGATGCTGAGTAGCCAGCTAAAATGCCGACACATGCTCAGTGGCCGGGTTGATTACAAGATGTGCGCTCACAACTACAACTGTGTCAAGTGTCCCTATGACAAAATGATCGAAGACACGGGTTACCTGCCGGGTATCAACCAGCCGTTTTGTGATCAGGCTTCGGGCTTCAATGTAGCTATAGATCACTATTATCATTATGGACATACATGGGCCAGGGTGGAATACGGCGGCCGGGTGAGAGTCGGCATCGATGACTTTGCCCTCCGCCTGCTGGGCCCACAGGATGAAATCGAGCTTCCCGGGCTGGGAAAAACGGTTTTCCAGGGCCAACATCAGGCTACCCTGAAACGGGATCAGAACGAAGCTGTAACTCTGAGTCCGGTGGACGGCAAAGTGGTCGCTGTTAATTATAAAGTCAAAAGGAAGGCCCAAATTCCCAATGATTCGCCCTATTATGGCGGCTGGTTAATGGTCATCGAACCGACTGATCTGCGAAAAAATTTGAAAAATTTATTCTTCGGCACAGAGAGTCTTGCCTGGATGGATGATGAAGCCACTCGCCTGAATACGCTGCTGAGTGAAGAAACCGGTTACCAGATGGCTGCCACAGGTGGTGAGGCTATCAAGGATATCTACGGGATGTTGCCGGGAATCGGCTGGGATCGATTGGTTGAAGAGTTCCTGGGTTAAGCCGAGGATTTCAGTTCTTAAGTATCCCTGTTGAGTAATGTTTCCAGGCACCGTTTTATTTCATATTCACATGCCGAGCAAAAGTACATTGATAGCGAATCCAAGGGCTCTAAATTACTGGAGTGTTTCATCAGGCAGGAGGTTTTCCAGCAATGTCTAATGCCCAACAAATGACCGACTTCGTGGAGACTGATCTTGGCGATCCGCTGGTAGGTCACCTCTGGATCTTTGGCAAAAAGACGATGCAGTGAAACCAAAGCTGCCTTGCCCCCAAGCTGTGATTCGCCGTAGACGAATGAGAGAATTGGCGAGCATAAATCACTCTCAATCAGCCCCAACTTGAGTGGTGCTCCGTCAGTTATTGAGCATAGTTTCTTAATGATCTTAGCCGCATCGAATTGGTTGCGTCCAGACACGTAAGCGTAATCAGGTTTGGCGAGCTCCGATCGAATGTCGGTATTGAGGCCCATTATCGCCTGAAGGTTTGCAGCGACGATGGAGACCGCTGTCTCATTTACATGACCCAATAGGATGAGATCGAGCAGGGCCTTATTTGTCTGTTTTGGTTGATTTGTGTGCAAATTGTCTACATTTCGGATCGGCCTTAAGGCCGGGTCAAATGATAGCGTTTTATCTTTCTGTTGAGGGTGCTTCGATCAATTCCTAATTGTTTGGCTGCCCGGCTTATGTTCCAATTACATGCTTCCAAGGCGGCTCGCACATGGCTGATTTCAAGTTCTTTTAATGTAAGGGTACCCAATTGGCATTCAGCGCTTGGGCTGTTTAAAAAAGTCAACTCTTTGGCCCCAATCATTCTGCCCCGTGCTATCACAACTGAACGTTCGATGACGTTTCGCAATTCACGAACGTTACCGGGCCAGGAATAAGACATCAACATGCCCAGAGCTCTCTGAGTGAACCCCTCCATAGGTTTGCCGGTCTCCTGAACGTAGCGCTCCAAAAAATGATCGGCCAGAGCGGGAACATCTTCTAAACGATCCCTAAGCGGGGCGACAGGTAAAGTGATGACGTTAATCCGATAGAAAAAATCCTCCCGGAATTGGTTTTCCTTGATGAGTTGGGGAAGTTCCCGATGGGTGGCGCTGATTAGGCGGAAATTGGTCTCAATGGTACGACTGCCTCCCAGCCGCTCAAATTTTTTTTCTTCCAACACGCGTAAAAGAGCAACCTGCATTTTGGTAGAAATTTCCCCGACCTCGTCTAAAAACAAAGTGCCGTTGTTGGCCATCTCCAGTCGACCACGTCGAGCTTTGGCGGCACCGGTAAATGCACCCATTTCGTGGCCAAAGAGCTCACTTTCTAGAAGGGTTTCTGATAAAGCCCCACAATTTATGGCCACAAACGGCCCGTAAGATAGCTCGCTATGTGTATGAATGGTATGAGCGATTAATTCCTTTCCCACCCCGGTTTCTCCTGTGATAAGCACCGGTGCTGAGGAGGGTGCGACATCCTCGATCATTGAAAAAACCTTTTGCATAGTTTCAGACTGTGCGATAAAACCATCGAAAATAGCCTCTCGCTGTTCCGCCAACTGCTCCCGCAAAGCGATGTTTTCATCTCGTAACGCCTTACTTGCTATCACACGTTCCATGAGCAGGGAGAGTTGATCAGGATCGAAAGGCTTGCAAAGATAGTCGCAGGCACCCCGTTTCATGGCCTCTACCGCCGTCTGTATGGATCCATGGGCAGTGATCATAATCACATCGACATCCGGTTGTCTCTCTTTTAATCTGGCCAGAAGTTCCAGTCCGTCCATTCCGGGCATCTTAATATCTACCAAGTATACATCACAGGGTTTCTGCTGCATGCGCTCCAGTGCCTCCGGACCGGAGCCTGCTGTTTCAACCCGGTATCCGTCTTTTTGGAACCATGCTGCCAGAGCTTCGCAAATGTTCTCCTCGTCATCTACTACCATGATCTGCATCGCAGAACTCATCGATTTGCTCCTTTAAATTTAATCGGTCGTGTTTGACATTATGACCCTCATCTATATTGCTGAGGACATGGATTTGGCATCCGCATAATCCCTTTCATCGGACGAACTTCCGGGAAATTTAATCTTAAATACGGTGCCCTTTCCCGGTTTGCTGTCGACCTCTACAACGCCATTATGTTCTCGAATAATGCCGTAAGTCATAGATAATCCGAGTCCGACCCCTTTGCCGTCCACTTTGGTCGAGTAAAAAGGTTCGAATATGTGGGGTAAATCTTCCGGTTTAATCCCATGGCCGTTATCGGCAACGGATAGCCATACCATGTCCTCTCCATTGACCCGTCCTCCGCTGATGGTCATCTTTCCACCTTCAGGCATGGATTCGATGGCGTTAAATATCAAGTTCATCAAGCATTGCTGAATCTGAGCACTATCGCCACAGACTTTAAACGGCGCTTTTGGCAGGTTTACTTCAACTTCCACTTGGCCCGAGTCGAATTGATGCTTGGTTAACACCATGATCGTTTTAACGACCTCGATCAGATCGACATCCTTTGCTTCAACACTTTTCTGCCGTGCGAAGGTCAGTAGATTGTTAACGATGCTGCCACATCTCAGTGCCTCACGAATAGACAAATCCAAATACCGTTCAAATCCGGCTGAGCCTTCCGGAGGCATTCTATTCTCCCGCAGATAGGATAAAATGAGTTTGTTGAAGGTGACGATGCTGGTGATAGGGTTGTTTATCTCATGACAGACCGAAGCGACCAACCGGCCCAAGGATGACAGTCGGTCTTCCTGTGCAAAGCGTGCCAAATCGTCTTTGATGACCTGGGTGCGCTGTTCAATCCTATCGGCAAGAGCTTTTGATATGTCTCTTACGGTTATAACGAGTTGAACGATTTCGTTCAATTGGTTAAATATGGGATAGGCTGTCACTTGGGAAATTTGAGGTTCTTCATTAAAGCTGGAAATTTCGTGCAAGACTCGGGAGGGCTGGCGAGTCTTTAACGTTTCTTGAGCCGGACAGGCTCTTCCAATACAGTCGCAATGTTTCTGAGAGTCATGGATGATTTCGAAACAGGACTTTCCAAGGACAAACTCACGGCCTTTTCCCCCAGTGATTAACGGAGAGTCATTGCAGTTGATAATGCGAAAATTACGGTCTATAACCATGACGCCGTCCGGTGAAGCCTCCAAAAGCGCAGAGGCAAATGATGTGGCCAGGTTGATTTCAGTTGCTTTATCGGCAACCCGTTCATGCAGCGTTGCGATATCTAATAAAAGCATTGAAGCCTGACGGTCCAATATGCCCACCGTAGGTGGTTTAAGCTTAACCAGATCGGATAGTATTTGTTGATCTCCGGTTAATTCAAGAATGAAATCCAGATGGTCCATGGACAACATTTCTATATAATTATCAAATAGTTCTATGTCCATTTCACCAGCGTATTTATAACATGCGATGGATTTGGTAACAGCCGCTATTCCGGCGATTTTGAACTGGAAATGGACAGGTTTGATTGATCTCAGCGTCTGCATAATGGATAAACAGCGAGAACCCCTGGCGACCACGCCGACATTAAGCACTAGGCAGTGCTCTAACTCTTTAATTATGGACATGCTCATTCTCCTTCCGAAGACCAAACTCTTGAAAATGGTGATGCGATTTGTGGAGAAGATGGATTCAAATGCTATAGTGAACGAATTTTAACCTATACATATTAGAACTTATCTTAAAAATAAGATTCGAGTTCAGGGCATAACGAGAAACAAGGTAACTGTATCAGCGGGAAGTGTCAGTATATACATAAGAATCGGCAGATATGATAAAATGTGTGCTCCAGCTCTTCAAGTAACACAATGTATTATATGTTACTTTTTATGAAGGGTTTTTGTCAAGTAACAAACCATTAGGTATTTTTCGGCAAGGTTCGATGAAGCTGTTCGATGATAATGGGGATTGCCGGGGGAATTCGCTGACTGTCTGCTATGATATTTCGTATCATGGAAAGATGTGTGCCCTGAACGATTCGGAGAGGAACACCCGTAAGTTGTGCCGAACGCACAGAAACAAGGCCATCACCGATTTCATTGGACACTGAAAGAAGAACGTTCTCCATTTCTTTTACGGCAACCCGGGTATCTTCCGGCAGTTTGACCGTTAAGTTATGGGCGAAGTCCTCAATTTCATTCTTTTGCCACGGGTTCATCGTACCTGCAATGACCAGCATGTTTACATTGCGGGGGTGAGGTCGACGGTTCAACCGTTCCAGAAATGTGCTGCCTGGCGTCAAATCAATACCCGCCTCTCCTGCACCGTCGAGGATTCCATGAATCCAGTGGTATTTTTCATTGAATAGACCTATTATCTGTTCACGAAATTCGGTAAAAATACGAAATCGAGCTAATTCCGATCCATGATTCGGGGTGCCCACCATGATCAGTTGCCAAACGGCGGGTAGCTCTTTTTTATCTACTTTTTCAACATAGGATAACGATGGATGGGTCAGCATCTCACGTGCAACCAATCCCCCCATGCTGTGTGCAACAATTGAAATGTTTTTTGTTTTTGCCAGACTGTGCGATTTGATGCATTCTAAGAAAAATTGGGCGGACTCTATTATGGGCTGATCGTTTGGATACGTCATGGTCCAAACAGAAAAACCTTTTTCGACCAAAGCCGGGGCCAAATTCATCCAGACTTTTCCAGGTTCGTCAAGTCCGTGGACCAGGATTACCGCAGAGGTTTGTGCATCAGGTTTTACCGAAGTTTTGGGCTGATCAAAAGGTTTAAGACCATACATGGCTTTGAGTTGGTTGACGGCTTCCGGATATTCTTTTTTTACAGCCTCGCGAATATGGGTTCTTATTTGACGCTCTTCTTCTCTAAAAAAGTGACGCACGACCTGTATCACCACAACTAACGTGATACCGAGAACGATCAGAATTACCCATAGATTTTTATTACCGATTTTCAAATGTCATCCTTATAAAATGGTTTTTAAACCTATCATCACAAGTTAGAGTGTGGATTCGATTTTAACTTTCCGAAAAAACTATTTAAAATGTTTTATTCACCATTCAAGATTTGCCCCTATTCCTTAAGTTGAACCAACATGACAGAGCAAATGCCGCTATCCCCAGAATCAAGACTGCCGCGTCCACGACCAAAGGGTCCCATGTAAATCCTGTTAGTTTATCTGTATAGTACTTGACGTAGGAATTCGGCAGGTTAGTTTCTCCGAGTTTACGCTTGACCTCCCAATGCCAGTCCGTACAAGGGCAGTAGCCCCACCCGTAAAATATTCCTAAACCGAACCAGGACAAGATAGTTAGGCTAATAGTTATCAAATGTATGCGTCGAGTCCTTTTCCACGCCCAACCGGTTAGAATAAATAGAATCAAGCTGCCATGAAATACGATGAAGAAATAATCAAGGAACGTGTACATTCAAATCCTTTGGATATCCATGATATGTTTTTCTGTTATTTCATGTTCCGGATTCGCACTTCAATTTCCTTTTGATCTTGAAGCAATTTCAGAAGTTTCGAGGTGTCTGTGTCGCCAAAATGATAGGGGTATAAAATTTTCGGCCGAAACGCTTTCGCGGCGTCGGCGACCATCTCAGGTGTCATCGTATACGGCAGGTTCATTGGCAAAAAGGCACAGTCGATCTCTCGAAGTGATTTCATTTCAGGGATGTTTTCCGTGTCCCCTGCAACATACACCCGCTTATCCCCAAAGGTAATGATGTATCCGTTTCCGACACCTTTTGGATGAAAGGGTTGTCCGTTTTCCCGTTTATGGATGAGATTGTAAGCTGGAATCGCTTCTATTTTCAATCCGTTGACGGTTTGAACGTCCCCGTTTTTCATAATAATGCCGTTTTTCACCTGTTTTGAACAGGCTTCGTTTAATACCATCTTTGTTTTTTCAGTTCGGACAAGCGCCAGCGCTTTCAAGTCTAAGTGGTCGAAATGCTCATGGGTGATCAGGATAACATCCGCCTTCGGGAAAGTCGCATAATCTGCGACTTTGGTGAATGGATCAACATGGATAATCTTTGTGCCAAAAGTAAACATCAGGGTTCCATGGCCGATAAATGTGATCGTTAAATCACCGGCAGATGTTTTTATGATATCTGTTTCATATGGTTCATTGGCGGCCGATGAGAACGTAAAAAACATGAGAACAAACAATATTAAAAAGCATATTCTACCCATTTTTATACCTCCTTATTTTTAAAGAATGCTTCATTTGTTGTTCTGTTATTTATCTGTTAATCATAGTCAATGTTCTCTCTAACCTGTCGAAATTGGGCTCTAATCCTACCTGCCGAAACACCCATGACGATAGATTGTACGGCACCAATTTCATCGTCAGTTAGACCATTTTCTTTGGCAACGCCAAAGTAATGTTCCATTCATGGGTAACAACCAATGGCGAAGGATGTTGCCAACTGGATCATAAGCGTTGTTTTCGGATCTAATATTTCATTGTTGGCTATTGATTCGTAAAACTCGTCATATGCATGTTTTTGCTTTTTTGGTAACAATGGCTTTCCTTTCATTTGGATTGGCATAACACAGCTCTTTAGCCGCAGCGATTAGAAGTCGGCTGAAATAGCCAAGTTAGACCCGGGATACGTTCACTTTGCTTCTTTAATCATTTCCATTGTGATAGCTTCCACTTCTTCAGCAATCTTCATTAAAGATTCTGAATTTGACAAAACCTCCAATAGCGCCTTCGGCTTTATCATCCCAATTTTTGTTTTACCTTCGTCTGAATATACCGAAATACGGCAGGGTAATACCATGTTCATGCTCATATCATCGGTCAACACTTCTTTTGCTTTTTGAGGGTTGCAGATCTCAAGGATCTGACATTCATTGGGGAAATCGACACCCTTTTTCCTCAGGGTCTCTTGCAGGTTGTGAATGTGCAAAACCCCAAAATTGTGTTTTTTCACAGCTTCCTGCAAATCGACAACGGCTTGCCCGACGGTTTTCTCGGTTTCGACAATATATTTCATGGGAAAACCCCCTTCATTCGTTTCCTGATCCTCGCCTTTTTTCAACCAGCCATCCTGTTGGAGGGAAAAGGAGCCAGGGTATAATGTAATAAACGGTAACATACCAGTACTTCCATAGAAAGCTTGTACCATGCCCAAGGTAAATACCACAATAAAGGAGATCATAAATGAATAAAGGAAATGAAATATAAAATGACCACCACAAAGACACTTTCAATCCCCTGCCCGGCCTTGCATTTTTCGCGCTTCGATAGATTACAAACCAAATTGGGGGTAAAATTGCCAAGTCAAATATGATCATAAATTTCGTGGAATATTGCTGGTAATACCCTGGAAGCCCTGCAATCCAAAAGAGAAGCCAGGCTAAAGATACAATAGCAAACAGTCGTAAATGTATACGCAACCGCATCGTTTTTATTCTTCAGCATATAACGGGCGCGAGATGAAATGCACCGCCGACTTTGGGGAAATAATTCCAGATAAAATAGAAACTTATAATTTGAAGAGTGTACCGGAAGTCCCCAAACTCAATTCTTCTTGCCTGTTAACTCAATTCAGTTACAGGTGAAAAATTATCACAATCATCGCAATATTTTTCCAGTGCTTTATGATAGTCTTTTTGTTTTAACTCGTAGAGGTTTTCATCCCAAGATTGTCTACCTTTTTGCCCTAGCAATTCAAGTAATTCGTTTATTTTTGATCGAATATCCTTCATCTTTGTACATGTGTTATTAAAGTTTTTACAGTTGACAAAAATTCTCGGTATCATATTGCCTCCTCGAATTAAATCTTACCGGATTTCTACCTGTCGCCAATTTCAAATATAACAGACGCGAGATGAACTGTATTCCCGACTCGGAGAAAATGATGATCGCTCCTTTCCATTCAAAGCCCATTCAAAGTTCAAAGTTGCCCGATTAGGCAATGGGTCAGCCTATCCGGACAGCAAGCATGGAGACCGAGCCGCCATCCACCCCTTGTACCGGAAAGCTGACCGGTTCCTTTTCCTTGCGAATGCCAAGCACATAAAGAAGCGGCAGGTAATGCTCCGGTGTCGGAACAGACAGGGTCGCGTCATGGCCAAAACTCTGGTAATCAACAAGAGGTGCATTGTCGCCGTTGCTCAACATCTTTCGCACGTGTTCCTCAAATCGCACAGCCCAATCAAAAGGATGGATATCCTGCTTGCCCCATGCATAGGCGGCGAGGTTATGAACGATATTGCCGCTGCCGATGATTAAAACACCTTCTTTTCGCAGTGGCGTGAGCCGTTTCCCCATTTCATAATGGAAAATAGGTGGTTGAGTCTCATCGATACTGAGTTGGACGACGGGGATGTCCGGGTTCGGAAACACGTGGTTCAGCACCGACCATGTTCCATGATCAAGTCCCCAGCTTTCATCAAGCCTTACCGTAGTGGGTTTAAGCAGCTCTTTAACACGCTGGGCAAGTTCGGGACTTCCAGGAGCAGGGTATTTTACTTGGTAAAGTTCTTTTGGAAAACCGCTGAAATCGTGAATTGTTGGAGGGATAGGGTTTGAGGTCACCATACAGAAAGGTATGTAATAATGCGCAGACACAGAAAGTATGGCCTTGGGGCGCGGAATTGATTTGCCAATAGAAGCCCATCCCTTAGTGTAAGCATTTTTCGACAATGCGTTCATCGGATTGCCGTGTCCGAAGAAAATTGCCGGCATCAGATTGATCAATGACATCCCTCCCTATCAATCGCTTAACGCCACGGTTAAGAGGTTATCAAAAGAGCGAAGCGAATTTAGCCGTCTGAGTCAAGCGTTTTGTTGGACAAAGGTTCATTATTTGTCAAACTCTGATTTCATTTCCTGTTCCAATGCCTGTATACGACGCATAACATTTTGCATAAATATTTGAGAAGATTCGCCAAGCTTCTGCATAGCGATTTGCTGTTTATTGATGTACAATTGGCCCAATTCAGACTCAAAAAATTGTATTAAGGACCTCAGTTCTTCATCTGAATATATTGATTTGATAATTTTCGCGTGGTTTCCTTTGATTTTTTCCCACGACAATTCTTCAACTAAAATATTCGTCATCTTGTTGCTATATTTTTCAAGTAATTTGCGTTTATTTTCATTTAAGTCCTTTGCCTTGGGATGTTTATTTATTTGCTGTGAGATTTGTGTTTTTAGCATATCAAGTAATTCGCTGTTTTGATCCTTTTGCTTGGTAACAATTAAAAATTTTTCTGCGAGAATATCGGATCCATCTTGATTTGCATTTGAATTTATAGGAAATGACAAAAAAAATAAAAGCAGAATAATTGTAACGGGTCTCATATAATTTCCTTACCAAGACAAAATAGTTAGGCCGGTAGTTATCAACTGTATGCGTCGTGTCCTTTTCCACGCCCAACCGGTTAGGTTAAATAGAACAAAGCTGCCATGGAATACGTTGAAGAAATAATCAAGGATCGTGTAGATTCAAATTCTTTGTGTATACATTCAGCAGTGTTTCAAGTTAAATAACCCCCTGACATCCAGGCAGTTTCTCCCTTCAGCATAACCCACGAGTTGGAGGGTGAATCCGGTTTTAACTTGCTGAAATATATTTAAAAATATTTGATTGCTATTCAAATTTGACCCCATTTCCACCCTGTCCCTTTCCATAAGCCGGTCTAAAAAATTATCACGGTCGTTGTCGTCATAACATACCTTTCGACGTTCGATATCCCTAATCGTCACTTTTGATTCCCCTTCTGCCAATGGGGTAGCTACCGGTTTTACCTGCGAAAGGCAAAGCAATCATCCACAAGAGGGTGAGGCGAGACGGATCGCGGAACTGGTTCAGACCGATGGTCATTTGTTCGTGACCCTTCATTGGCTGGGGCCGGTATGTTCCAAACAATCGATCCCACCATGGGAGGTTAAAACCAAAGTTGCTATTGGTCTCAGAAGGAAAGACAGAATGGTGGACCCGGTGCATATCCGGCGTGACCACCAATAGTCTCAGTACCCGGTCAAGACCCAACGGAATAAAAAAATTGCCGTGATTAAACATGGCTGCCCCATTCAAAAGTATCTCAAATATGATAACACCGATGACAGGGGCTCCCAGCAAGGTGATGGCTCCGGCTTTGATCCCCATAGAGATGATGATCTCAATGGGATGAAAACGCGTGCCGGTTGTAAGATCATAATCCATGTCTGCATGATGCATCATATGCAGGCGCCACAAAACAGGAAGCGCATGAAACATCACATGTTGGATGTAGATGACAACGTCAAGGAGGATAACTGTTAAAACCACCTCCACCCAGAGCGGCCATTGAATAAGGTTAAAAATCCCCCAGCCATGCAGTCCTATCCATATGGAGATGCCCACGGCACCCGCAGGAAAGAGGAGCCTCAACAGGAAGGTGTTAATGAACACGATGCCGATGTTTGCAAACCATCGACTTTTTTTGGACGTGGTCAGGGTCCGCCGGGGGACAAGAAGTTCAGCGAAGCCAATGATCAGAAAAATACCACCGAAAAACGCCAATCGAATCATCCATTCATTTTTAAACACGAATTCTGTCATCTCATCTATTCCTTCAACACCATGTTCCCCAAAGTCTGGAGGGTTTCATAAATGCATGAGCTCCGGCAGGTTGTCATTAAATGTGCTTCTCCAACATTTTTGCGACAACCGACAGGTGGGACTTTTCTTCATCTGCTATCTTATAAAGCGCATTCTTTGATAGGGGGTCTGAAACCCTATCGGAAAAGCGCAGATAAAGATCCAGTGCTTGGCTTTCCAGCATCAAAGCAAGACTCAACGCATCCGGGACGGTTTTCAAGTATGGTTCATTCTCTTCCAGGAACGATACCGCGTCGAATCCCCCTTCCATGGTCTGGCTTTGGATGCCCGCTTCAAATGCCTCAACATCCTTAGCCTGCGGATCAACTTCTCTTAAAAGCCGAAAGAGGCTTTTTTTATGCCCCCGTTCAGCGCCTTCCAATTTTGAATAGAAATCAGAAAGTTGAGGGTCTTTGGTCCTTGAATTGAGTCTGGCGTAGAACCTCTCCAGGGCCATTTCCATAGCGTAGGCCAAGCGAATGATCTCCAGCGGGGTTTCATCCCCACGTACAAGTTCCATATTGAGTTCCACGGGCCCTCTGGCGGTGGCACCATTCCAGGCTTTTATGCCCCCGGAGAGGTTGTAAATCTCCTTGAAGCCCGCCCCGGAAAGAAACTGTGCGGCAGCGCGACTGCGGCCCCCGATTGCACAGTATACAATTATGGGTTTACCAGGGTCAAGCTGATGTATTTCATCTCCCAAAACAGGCAAGGGGGTCAGTTTTGCCCCGGAAATATGATCTTTTTCATATTCTCGGGGCTGTCGTACGTCCAGAATCGTATAGGACCCTTCCTTGTGTTCAGCCATGTATTGCTTGACCGCATCGCTGTCCATGGATCGAACCGGTGTAAAAAGACTTTTTATATTGATCATGACCTCCTCCAAATCATATAAACTTTTCAACGTTTAGCCAACGTCTCCCATGTCCTAACATCATCAAAAGTCAGGGCCTGAATTCGATTTAACTTCCCGAAAATATGGATTAAAAAGTGTTTGTTCATTGTTCAAAATTTGACCCCATTCCCCTTGTATGAAAGATGGCGTTTAGGTAACCAGAAGCCGACCCGCTGGCGGTATTCCTCGTAGGCAGTGCCGTATCGGATGAGCAGATCCCTTTCCTCGGCCACACACAGATAATACCACACCGGGATGTAGAGAAAGGAGAACAGCACCAAAAAGGGCGAATGCACCAAAAACGCGATCACCCACCACAAGGGGAATTCCCCAACGCCCTGGGGTGGCGGATCCGTTCATAGATTCCGCCGTACATTTCGTGTTCACGTTTCGGCCTCATGGTCTCTTCCCCGGCATCATTTTCAATGTTCCTTAGGTCGCTTTTGGCTTGGTTTTTGCCATCTAAGAAAACGGTATGAGATACATCCCCGATTTTGGGGAAAATAATTCCAGATAAAAAAGAAACTTATAATTTGAATGACGTTCCGGAAATCCCACGGTTTCAATTATATTCTAAATTACATATAAAAATTGTGAAAGAGTTAAATGTCAATATTTCATCATCGTTCCGGAAGTCCTCACGGTCACGGTTCGGCATTCGAATTCGATTTCGACCTGAATCCAGGAATGAACATCGGGGTCTGCTTTCGATATTCTATGTACTCATTACCCAGACGTTTCATGAGTTCGGGTTCCTCGATCTTCTTCAGTTCCCACACGTTGACCAATACGAATAGCGGGGTAAAGAAGAGCACAAGTGAAACAGAATTGATGTAAAATCCAACGCCGAACAAAAACAGGAAGACTCCTGTGAGCATCGGATTCCTAGTATACCGGTAGGGTCCGGTCTTTACCACCTTCGGGGGCGGATTGAAGGGTACCGGCGTTCCCTTCTTTCTCAGAAAATGGATCGCAGACCACGTCGTAACGGCAATCCCTACCACCATAACCGGAATCGAAATTGGAAATCTTGCACCCTCAGGCAGAAGACGCGGCAGATCTAACCGTCGGTCAACAAAGATTGCGGCGAGCACGAACAGTGCCGTGAAAAGGCAAAAGATCGTCACTCCAATCGGCGTGAGAAGTGTTCGAGTCTGTTTGGTGCTCGTCGCTGCTCTGTAGAGGAGGTTGATCCAGCGTTCACGGAATCTCATGATTAGTGTCTTCTTTAGCGGCCATCCAGCACATGGTTATACATTTTCAACAAATATTACTTTTACAAATTCTGATAGAACCTTAGCCCTATGCTTATGCTCTTTGCCGTCAGGAATAAAGATGCCATCTCCGGTTTGATAGATTATCTTTTCATTCTGGTATTCAATTTCGAACTTACCGTCAAGGATGTATCCATAATGTCCTTTTTCACACCAATGAAGAGGCATGTCTTTTGAATATACAACAAGGCGTAATTGCTTGTCGCCGTGTTTGAAGATTTTGCACTTAACACCTTCAAGCGGTTCTTCCCAGTTTAAGTCATTAAAATTTACTTTATATTGAAGCATGGACATTCCTCAATTCATTGGATCTATGACGGGCGCGAGATGGGCTGCGCCCCGATTCTACCTGTCGATATTTCACAGGCCTTCAATTAGTTGGTAATATTCCTTTAGCGTACGAATGGATTCCATTGTGGTTTGGAACAAGATCCAACTGAGAACAAGTATTGCTATTGTGAGTCCGATCTTCAATGCCCGCGTCGTTTGTGGATGCCACCAAATCAGGGGCAATGCCAGGGGCCCCACACAAAAGACTGCGATGATAATAAGGGCATTTTTTCATTATCATTTCTTTTGGGTAGAACATGCATTATCGGTTAAAATCAAAGGTGGCTTCCGCCGGCCCGTCGACCACCCCAACCCGAACTTGATGTCGCAATTTGCGACCACCTTTTAAAACACTAACGCCCTTTTCACTGGCGCCTGCTTTTGGCGTCCAGTGCAAAAAGAGGTTCGGTGTTACGATCATAATTGCTTTCTGATCAGTACCACTTTTAGAGTTCGACAATGCTCTTTTATACTTAAGTTTTGCCATCATTGCCAAGTAGTTACACATAGTCTTTTCGAAGGCAGAGCCACTTCCGAACAACCGGAAACTCTGGTGGTAGGCAATCGGCAACACTCTGGAGATAAACGTTACCTGAAATATCACCGTCAATGACTTTCAAAACCTTCGACCTTTTTGGGGACTTATTCGAGTTTAGAAGATGGCACAGGTAATTGATAAACCAGGAAAGGGTTCCCCTTGCCAAATTCCTAGCCTCCTTTAGCTGGTCTTCATTAATCTTATTGTTCAGAACTTCCTCATTTCCATGTACAAGATTGCATCTGTAGTCATAAAGTTCTCTAAAACATGTACCGGTTGAACCCTCACCCCATATTCGGGACAATCTTTCAGCAAGTTTGTCGGTCAATCCGACAACATTTTCACCAAGGAGTGACTCAATCACAGTTATGTGCCACAATAACTGTTCAACCCCTTTCGAGAAAAACGCTTTAAGTAAAAATCCGAGAGCAACCTCGATGAACTCCCAACCACGCCCCTTTCTTTTCAGTGAAGCAAGAATTCCCCCTATGGATTCTAAAAATAATCTCAATTCATCTGTTTCTTTCGATGTATGATAAAAAAGGAAAGGAACTTTTTCCCTCTCAATTTCTTCGCCTGATTGTGGATCAATCCAAATATCTGGTTCAGTAGTCAATATCGAGAGGTCTGGAGCGAAGCTTGGATGACCCAGCAGGTTATCATCCAACTTAAAGAGGGCTGGGACATCGAATCCAATACCACTGTCGAAAAACTGGCTTTCCCAGTCAAAAAGAACCAATTTCTTCAATACATCCTCAAGCTCAGAGTGATTGGAAAATACGACTTGATGTTGTTCCATCTCTGGCCAAGGGAAATAATCATTATCCTTCACAAGTCGAGGGATAGGCGAGGATACAACCTTTTCTAAAAAGGAATAGTCGGCAATAAGCCTCGTCTCTAACGCATCTTCCAAATCAATCGCAGCTCTCGGATAAAAAACCTCATTAACCCTGTTGTTCGCCTGCCACCTCTTTTTGTCCTCTTCAGAAAACCGCCTGATAGAAAAGTCTTCAAACCTGAGAGCCCCTTTTTCGAAATCAAGTTCTACGCTCGCTATCGTTGCCAGGTAAGTGATTTGCATCTCCTTTCTCGAAAATGACTGATAATATAGATCGAAGATTTCTTCTGGATCATAAGGTATTCTTTCAAAGCAATTTAGGTAAAACTCAGATCGTCTGAAGAAGTTCCGCAGAGCACCTGCCCATATTTCCTGGTGACTCCTTGATTTTTCACTACCATATTCATGATAGCCATTTCCGTAAGCAGACCGTGTTTCTTTTGCGAGCTGGCAGAACGCTTCGTGTTGCTCAATCTGTTTGATTCTTTCCCTAAGGTATTCGTTTCTGGTTGTAACCACACTTAGGAAGGTTGAGCTCTGCTTTTTTTTGGCTTTACTCAATTCCGAAAATGCAAACTCTGTATATTGAGTGAGTGCCTCCCGTTTGTTGTTCTGTCTCATATCATTCACCGATCATGTATTAGGTGACCTAAGTGAAATGGGGAAAATATCACTTTTTGATAACTAAATCAGAGGTAATAAAATATTTTTACGGAAATAACTTACCGTAAAAAATAAACAAATTTTGTATTTAAAGGTGTCTGTCAATCCGGCTTATATATCAAAAAATGTCATATAAGCCGGCAGAGCTATATAAAAAAATCGTTGTAGTCCTTAGCTTGGCTGTCACAATATGTGGCCTCATATTTTTAGATCCATTTTCCAGGGCTCAAGTGCCAGGGATCAACGCTATTCCGGAATATCAAATCCATGCTTACGAATTTCATCAAACAGACGTTTCTTCTCTATCGGCTTTACAAGAAAACCGTCACAATTTGCCTGGGCCGCGGCCATGACATGGTTTTTGTCGGATAATGCTGTGATCATAATTATCTTAGATCTCGTTTCCGGGCTTAACCCTTTTTGAGCTTCCAACTGTCTGATCTTTTTCAGCGCCATAATTCCGTCAACCTCAGGCATCATGATGTCCAGACAGATCAAATCATAGGGCTGATTCTCCTCAAAGGCCATTTTAACGGCAATAAAAACCTCGTTGCCATTGGCGGCACAATCAACTTTACCGAGAGGGGTCAGTTGCGTGTTTAAAATTTTCCTTGATACAAAATCATCTTCAGCAATTAATATTTTCATGCCTTCCTCCTGCTATGTATGAATAGGGATGTATGTTCAGGTGTGAAGCAGTCGCATAGATGATAGCCTCAATTTAGGTTTGACTAAACAGGTACAAGGAGAGTCCAGTAAGATTCGAAGAAAATTATTATCTCCAAATAACACATATTTAAAATGATTTCAAGATATTATAAACCTTTAAATTGTGATGCCACATGGTGGTATGTGCGCAGGTGGAGTTATATATCACTATGTAGTTGTTTTGTAATATCATCTACACACAGCCTGGATATCGTTCACCGCGTACTTATTCCGCATCAAGCGGGGTCGGCGGCAAACAGAAAATCTAAATTTTCTCTGCGTCCTCCGTGTCTCAGCGGTGAAAAGTATTCAGAAAAAGATCCTTTTGAGATCACCATTTAAGTCACCCCTTTTAGGGGACAGTTGACCGGAATTAATTTAACCAAATTTATATCGCAACAAGCATACCAGAAATCAACCATTTGATATTATGGCTATTTGGTTTTTAGGGGATTATGGAGTGCACAGCTTTTTGTGCAGTGATGCACAATTTTCTGTGCATACCGCGGGGGTGGTTTCGGTGAAAGCAGGTGAAAAGATGTAAATTTAAAAGCCTTTCGGAAGTATGCCGAATTTAATATCATAGACTTATATTCAAAAAATATCCTCAATTGGTGGTCAACCCAGCTTCATCGGTTTGTTATCGATAATTATTTTTGGGTAGTGAAGTCACAATTTTACCGGTTGTTTTGTTCCTGATGATATCCGGCAATTGCTTTTTTAACTGTTCTTCTATCCACTTTTCGGCGCTTTTACGGTCCCGGAAAATCTCTGATAAAAAGGCGTCGTCACCAACATACGCCTGATACATTCTTGATAGGCCATATTGCAGGGGAGATGTTGAAATCAACGCAATGATAATATTTGGATTGGTTTTTGCGGCGACTTTGTCTTGTTCTGCTATTTTTATTATTTCTTCGTGACTTACTTGATATTTCGAGCAGTTAGTCCTGTCGACGATTTGGTATCTTTGTCTATAAAAATTCTCATTACGATAGATCTCTTTATTGGTCGCAATGATATCTGCTCCGGTTACAACACCCGAACCAACAAATTCGACTCCAATACCACCGTCTATATATTTTATTTGGATAGGCATTCTTAAAATTTTTGAATATGATCTTGTTTATGAGAACAGTGTCAATAGAAACGAATGGAACATAGTTTATAAATGCAACAGGCATGCCAGAAATCAACTGGTTGATATCATTTATATTTCGATTTTCGAGCATATTGGAGTGCACAGTTTTCTGTGCAGTGATGCACAATTTTCTGTGCATACCGTGGGGGTGGTTTCGCCTCAATTTGCCTTGTCACGGCCCCTGCCGCTTTTTTATCACCCATTTTTCATGATGGGTGATGCACCCCCATCATGGGTTACCCTTGCCGTTAATTTTTTGTCTGACGGGTACTCCCATAATAAGTTTTCTTTCGATTTATATTCATGCACTTAATCCACGGACAGGGGTCAGGGACGTCCTTTTTCAACCGTTCGTGCCTATCTTATGAGGTTAAGATTTTAAATATATTTGCCGATATATGTAATAGAAAAATGACAGGTTTAAGGACAAAGTATTTGGTCAAGATATTAGAACCCATCTCAAAACAATCTAAGTGCCCGTGGCAGCGTTGCGAAACGATTCAAAATACTCACATACTACGTGTACGCTCCGCTTTTTCACCGTTTCGCGCCCCCGATTCTCGGGATTTCGCAAAGCTCAACTTGCTTTTTGTTGAACCCGAATCTTATTTTCGAGATCGGTTCTAGTAATATGTATCTTTTGCCATCTTACGATACGAAACATCAGAAAAAAAATATGGAGATAAAATATGGGTAGGATCGTTAAATACTTATTTATGAGTTTCGTTTTATTAACATTTATTTTAATCAGTTTTAATTTTTCTATAGCGCAAGTAATTGATTCTGACAATGATGGTTGGCCTGATCAATATGAAGAAAAATTAGGTGCCGACCCCAAAGATTCAATAAACACACCTGATCCTTTAGCTGATGACGATCTGGACGGATTATTGAATGAAAAAGAAAAAGATTGGGGAACTGACCCTACAGACCCTGACACAGATAATGATAATTTATCTGATTACCAAGAGGTTACTTGGGAAAAAAGTGATCCATGTGATGCAGACTCTGACAATGATGGCCTGAATGACTTTAATGAAATTTTAAATGGTACGAATCCTCGTCGCCCTGATTCGGATGGAGATGGATGGTTGGACAAGGCTGAAGTTGATGCAGCATCTGATCCCAATGATTATTCATCAACCCCGAAAGATCATAAATAAGATCGAATTTTGAATACTGGCAATATTGGCAAGCTGTCCCTTGCTCCTGACCTCTGATCCCCGACTTCCGACCTCCATCAGCGACGCTTCTGCCTCCAACCTCTCACAGCCGAAGCCCAGACTTTCTTCCTGACAAGAAGTTTAGAACGCCAGAAGATTAGTTTTTTCTCTCAGCTTCCAACCTTCTCACTTTCTGATCTTCTGACTCCCGGCCTTCGACTTCTGATCTCTGCCCTCCCTTTGCCATTTCCTTTTGCGTTTATCGTCTCTTTCGGAACCGTCTGTGACGTCCTTTCGATTCTTTCTTGAGCGGCAGGCGCGGCTCGCCGCCACCGGGGGGCAAGATAGTCTTGTCCTCCGAAGCGACCCATACAAAACGTGACTGCGATTTACTCCCCTTGTAGGCGGGTAACCTGAAACGGCGCACATGAAAGCCGCAAGTCATCAAGAACTGCTCGAATTTCTTACTCGGCTCAGCCGACCACACAGCCAGACACCCATGCTCGCGCAGCGCACGGTGACAGACCCGAATTCCTTCACGATTGTACAGACGGCGGTTCGATGAATCGGTCATCGCGCTGGGACCATTATCGACATCCAGCAGGATCGCATCGAATCTGTCCTTGGAGCGTGAGATAAGCTCGACGATATCGCCTGTCTTGAGGTCAACCCGTTTGTCTCCCAGCGGCTGGCCGTTGAGTTCTCCGAAAAACTCACGATTCCATTCGACGACAGCACCCAACAGCTCACCCACCACCACTTGAGCCTGGGGGCTGAGCATATCGAGAGCCTGGCGCAAGGTATAGCCCATGCCCAGGCCGCCGATGAGTATGCTGGGCGCCTTGTGACCAGCCAGATGCGCACAACCCAGCCGCGCCAGCGCCAGTTCCGATTCATGCTGGCGGCTGTGCATCAAATCCTGACCGTTGATCATGATCGAGAAATCACGGTCATGCCGATAAAGCACCATCTCGCCTCCGTCCGGGGTCCGGGTTGTGGCTATTCTTACTCTTGGTTTCATGGTGGCATCCTGGTGGTGACAAGTGACAGGTGGCAACCTGCAGAGATGCCGGGGTCGCGACCCGGTTGTTGGTAGCCAAAGCCTGCGCTCACTCTTTCAGAGGCGGCTCTGCCCTGGCTGTTACCTGAACTGAAAGGTTATGCTTCTCCCAATACTTTAAGTGACACTTTATCAACAAGATCCTTAACTTTTTCTTTATATGCAAGCATATGGGGTGTTAATAGATGTGCCTGTAAATCTTCTAAGCTACCCCACTTCTCGATTATTGTGACAACATTATTATTCAACTCCTGAGGGGGTAAGCCTGTAGGGACGTCAATGGTTGGCACATACTCTATACAGCCTTTTTCTTC
>Ga0224503_10000065_pt1 | contig 27035 bp, 37 predicted proteins | sample SF_Oct11_sed_USG_2_FD_169106 | JGI IMG/M metagenome (GOLD analysis project Ga0224503, IMG submission 169106) | Sediment microbial communities from San Francisco Bay, California, United States - SF_Oct11_sed_USGS_21 | ecosystem: Environmental > Aquatic > Marine > Sediment | place: USA...
AGGATTGATGTATTGTTCAACATAGAGTGAATTGTTAATTACATTGGTTTGACGGGTTTGGGGTTGGTTTTCTTGGAGATTGTCATTTGAACTGATTACATTCACAAGTTCTGCATTCCAATCGTTTCATGTTAAATGAAAATTCCTCCTTATCGTTTGTCGGTTCCATTTTTGCAACATGTGAAACGACAGAATGCCCAAAATTTGTGCACGGGTCTTCATCTGGATCGATTTTTAATTATCTTTTTAGAGAATTCCACATGTTATTTCATTTCTTAGGGATTATCGTCCCATCCTTCTTGTGATCTAGGTTCAGGAAGTAAGATTTTGCAATTCCGACATTTCCATTCTCCTTTGTCTCCTCTTTCTTGATGATTATGTTTACACTCAGATGTTTCTGTCATTCTATCTCAATCTCCATTATGGTCTGATTGTAATAATCAGAGAATTGCTCGCCAGGTCTCTTGGCCTTTTTCATTTCATCTTGGAGTTTTTTGATAAATTCCTCGGCCTTTTGCCGGGTTGAAAATATTCTGATTGTCCCATCAATGTAGCCGTCATCTCCATGATACCCATTAACTACAACATAACATGTGTTGTTAGATGTCATCTAGTAACCACCTCCTTTTCAATAACTGATTCACTAGATAACTTACAAAATAATTCATTTGTCATTTCTTATTTCTCCTGTTAATTATTTTTTTAATTAAAATCACAACTATAACAATTCCAATACCAGCTCCAAGTAATAATTGGGCTGGTTCATATTCTGATGAAAATTCTTTTGTAAAATAAAGGGCAATTATATTTATCATTTCTTCATCTAACTCTTTTTTTCCAATATTCTATTAAAAAATCTACTAATGGAAGAGCTCTTTTTACTGTCATCATACCTGACATCAGGCACAATTAGAAAAATATTGTCATAGGTATGAATACTTTTAGTCCAAGATACTATGTTGATCTGAATAAAGTCTTGTACCTCATGCCATAAATAATGCCACATCTCAGGGCCTATCTGAAATAACCTTTGTTTTATCAAGCTGCTCTACTAGTATAGTGAGAGTAGATTGTCAAAAGAATCCCGGATTATTTTTTATATCGTCTTTAGAAAACAAAGAACAAAGTATGAATCAAAAACCTCAGATTGAAATAACATATACAGTTGAAATCAAAATTGTTTGGCAAATATTTGTAATAATTGTTTTATCAATATCGGTTATACTTTTCATACAATATCACAGACGAGGATCTCCATTTAATCGGAGACAATTCATTAAAAAGAAACTACCGCACAGGAGTATGGATTAGTACTAGTCTCGTATCTTGAATTTATTTTTTGGGTTAATTTCTTCTTTTGCAGGATCACTAACATTTTCTAAAAATTTGTTAAGATCAAATAGAACAGGTCTAATCCCATCTTTTTTTAGATCAGAAAGAATGTCTTTATCATTTAATGTCATATCTATATGTTCGCAATTAAAAGATCGACATATGTTACATTTAGGAAAATTATTCATAAAAGTGACGTCTATAATGTCTTTGCCTGTAATATCTTCTGCATGGCAAGTGTAAGTTGATTTAAGAAACTGTTCAACTAATAAAGATATAATCAACGATTTTATTTTTTCAGGATCATTTTTGGTAAATTCAAAAGTTTTCAAATCTAGTTTTGTCAGGACAAATTCTTCCAGTTTTTCTTCTAATTATTTTGGTAGTTGAATTATAGATTTATCATCGTTTTGTTTAATTGAATAGATATTTTTGGATTTTTTTGAGTGAAACCATCAGATTGTCTTCTATGAGATTTATCTTCAGGAGAAAATCCTACTAAGAAAGATATAATATTAATGTCAAGAGATAGTGTACTATTCATCAGTAAACGTTCTAACAAACCATATTCTTTTTTGGTGTGAGAATGCTCACCAATTATCAATATGACAGCATCGTTACTCACAGAATGACTTGTAAAGTCTATTCTACTTTCAACTAAATGATTCAAAAATTCATCTATGGTGGTATTCAGAATCTCAGATGAAATTATCGAGTCTATAGAATACATGATTTTATTCTGATAGATTGCTGTAAAGCCATTTTTATTTTTTATTTTATCAAAGTTCATCATATGTGCCCCCCTCCAAGCCAAAGTTAACAACGTCATATCTGTCCATCCAAGATTCCCAGGATTCTAAACTATTAACATGATGATACAGATCACTCATCACAGTTCTTTTCAAAATAATCAGTCTTTTATCTGAGAATTTAATCACATATGCCACAAATATAATGTTGGATTCTTCAGGTATTGCGACAAGTTTTCTTATGTCGGCATTGTGTCCTGTCGGATGACATCTAGATGCACACTCTTTTAAAAGTGGAACAATCTTTTTGTTGTGTTTAAGAAAATAAGGAAGAAAATTGTTAGTATCTATACTTTGTTGCTGAATTGGAATTGATTCTCTTGTCTTGTAACCTGCTAGAACATAGATGGCAATAGGATCATCTTGTTTTCTTATGGTTCCGACAAGTGGATACACAAAAAGGATTTTGTATTTTTCTAGTAGATTGTAGTCTAAATTTGTATGATTAAGAAATTCACGAATCTCATTTGGATCTTCTAATTCTTTTAAGAATTTGCTTGTTAGGTATATTTTTTCTTTAAACGATTCTACATCTTTTCGTTTCTAAAAAAAATCATCAATACTGATGCTCACGGATTGTTCTGAGGATAGTTCCAAGAAACTCTTTTTTTGACGCGATCTGCACCAGCGGGTATTCAAAATGACACTGGCACTCCCCCAGGTTGCCGCACCTAACAGATATTGCAAGAAACGTTCTGACGTACCTCAGCCTTTCGATTTCTTGCTGCAAGCTGACATCGTTATCGTCATCTGCCCCTACCAAACGCAATAATCCAATCTCAGACAGGTTGGAGATTTTTCTGTATACTGTAGCGTTTGAAAATGGCAGTCTTTTGCAAATCTCCTTTGAGGATACAAGCTTTTTGGCAATGTCCGGTATCTGGTTTGCCTTTGCATCAGTCATGCAATCCAGGAACTTTTTTGTGATGGACTCTTGGCAATCAACAAAGACATCCACGTAATTGCATCTTGCTCAACGCGATTTATCATCATGAGGCATCTGTCCTACAAATCTCCAAAGTCAAAACCATGAGACATCTCGCTTATTCCATTAATCTTGATGCCGCCATAGTTTGACTTTACATACTCTTTTGTATTTCGGACATATTGTATGTCACCCACCTGATTGCAGCACTTTGGACACACTCCTTTTTTGAAAGGAATTTTATTTTGTCTGTAATTAGGACATACCTTGTAGTCCTGAAACATGTTTTCTTTAGAAAAGAGTCTGCATGTACGAATTAGTGTTTCTGTTTCTTGTTTTATTGCTTGCATAAATCAAAAAATCCCACAATGGCATATAACGACCATACTAGCAAGAGTAGGAAATCATAGCACTGCTAGGAATTCCTAGCAGCGATGGCATCATTGTTAAATATCATAATTCAAGGTCACATTTGTGAACAACAATAGCAATAATACAATTCAATTCAATCTCAGAATCAAAACGGACATCATGGCAATACTGCAAAACATTGCAGATGACATGAATCTATCTGCTGGAACTCTGGGAACTAAAATTATTACGGATTACGTGGAATTCTTCTACTACAAGATACAGAGAGGCGATGTGACATTATCACAGCCGATACTCAAGACAATCTTTGAGGCGTTGGATTCTGAAATGATTGATGACATTGCAAAAAAGACTTCAGACTATATCATCTCTGAGATAAGGGCGCAGGAGGGAAATGTCACATATGAAGTTCTGATAGAGCATTTTCTAAAATTTAACAAGGGGAACCATCTGTTATTCAACAGGATAAAGCAAAAGGATTCAGACATGTTTGTCTCAAAGCATTCCATCTGCAAGAACTGGTCTGAGATTCAATGCGACCTATGCCAACACGTTTGAGATGGTAGGTGAGACGATACTGGAAAAATCATTTGACTCTGATGATTCGTATTCGCTGGAAATTGCAAGACCGGATCAGGTTGTTTAATTAGATCATACTCTTTTTACCTGCTGTAGTAATCATCAATTTATCCCTCATAATTCAGTAAAGATATTATGCATATCATAATTCTTGCATCCTAATGAATAAGAAAAGAACAGTTGCGATAACAGCGACAATTCTTGTGCTGGCATTATCTTTGATGCTAACCACAGCACTTGAACCAATACAGGTAGATGCAGAACCAGGACAGGGAGTGTCCGTCAAAAAGTATGGCTCTGGCAACACCAAAGTATGTGGAGACAGACTATGCAGTGAACCAGAGTCTCAAGAGCCTGTCTCAACCACAAATACCGACAATGATGATGATGTCAATGACAACGACAATGATGAAGACAAGAACAACACTAACGACAAGAATCCGCAAATGCAACATCAAGACAAGAGTGAAAACAAGCTAAAACACCAATGGCCAAATGTTCACCCCAATGTTGAGACTACTTTCAATGAAAAAGTGGTAATGCCCACCATAGCATCAGAGGCATTCATCCATCCATTTGCAGTAGTCATTGGAAACTGTCACATCGGAAAGATGGTCTTTGTTGCTCCAACTGCAGTGTGCAGAGGAGATGAAGGCACACCAATTCATGTGGGAGATGGTGCCAACATGCAAGATGGTGTGGTAATTCATGCGTTAGAGACAGTAGAGGAAGGACACAACATTGATGACAGAAGATTCTCAGCAGACGGTGACAGACTAAAGGGCGATGATCCAGCATTTGAAGGCGGTTATGCCGTACACGTTGGAACTAATGTCAGTCTTGCACATGGCTCTATGATTCACGGACCGGCATGGATTGGAGACAATACATTTGTCGGAATGGAAGCATTAGTGTTTAATGCAAAGATTGGAAGCAACGTTGCAGTTGGAGTATCAGCTACCATTACTGGTGGTGTAGAGATACCTGACGGCAAATTTGTTCCATCAGGTGCAGTAGTTGTCACACAAGAGCAAGCTGACGCACTTCCAGAAAGAATTGGAAGTCCGTATGAGGGAACAAATGATGCAGTGCTTAATGTAAATCAGCAGCTAGCAGAAGGATATGATACCCAAATGGATCTTGAAAAGCTGATTATAGACCGTGAAAAGATGATGGAGAAAGGAATGTGGGAAACCTCAATGCACCATCTATAATTCTTTATTTTTTATTATAATGCATAATTTTCAATTTAATGGAAATTTTTTCTGAGTGCAGATATATTTTATTTGGAATACAGAAAACAGATAGGCATATCTTTCTTTAAATCAGAAAAAAGAAAAGAAAAAAAGATTGCAAGGTTTAGTTGATTCCAATCAGAAATATCACGTTTGCAGTTGTACTGACATCCTGATCAGATGAGAATACTGGTATTGAAGAAGACGAAGCAGATGATCTTTCCATGCTTTCATCAAATGCCATGTTAAACATTGGCATTGGAGGAGATGGAATCATTCCAAACTCAGATAGTGACACTGCTTTCACTCCCGTAATGGAATAGTCAAGTGGCGCCAATGCGTTTTCAGCTTTTGTCTTTGCATTCACTATTGCCTTTTCAATTAACTCATCTTTGAGCTGTAGATGTTTTTCAGGAGATAACGTAAATGATACATTGTCTACTCTGTTTGCCCCTGCAGTCACGGCACCGTCTACGATGTCAGCTGCCAAATCCAATCTAAAAGTCTCAACGGTTATGGTGTTTGTCACCTGATATCCTGTCAAGTCTTGCTTCCATCTTTGGGTGATTGGATCCTCATATCCCTCATACACCGGATAGATGTTGAATTTTGACGTGCTGATTTCATCTTCTGTTATTCCAGTTAGTCGGATTGCCTCCATGATGCCAGCCATGGTCTGTGAATTAGTATCAAGGGCTTGCTTTGTTGTAATTTCTTGTGTTTCCACTCCAAAGGTAACAACCAGCAAGTCAGGCTCAACTGAGGTGGTTGCAGTTCCTGTAACTAAGATTATCTTTTCCTCTGAAGGTATAGGTGCTTCTTGAGCCAGTGCTTGATTGTCCTCAAGGTACAGAGATCCTGCAGATGTTATCATCATGACTGCAGCTATCAATACTGCCGCACTCATCACAAATGTCGTTAATTTTGTTTTCATTGCATTGGAATAAAATAATCAAAGGATAAGGTTTGATGAAATTACAATTTTACCGTAAATATTATAAATTAAAAAAAGAATGAAATAAAAAAATTATTCGTTCTCATCATCAACGAATATCCAGGACAGTCCCTGGACTACTTCCCAATTGTTTGAATTGTTATCGTGATTCATGGTATGATGTAAGTTTACAATATTTGTATATAACATTCAGGAAGAATTTGTTCATCTGAATGATCATCGGAATGGTATGAAATCCAAATCACATTGAAGATAAGGGTTGGGCCAAAGAAGATTGCCCAACCCATTGGACGTAAACTATCTGGTCGGTTAACAGATGAATGATGACTCCATCGTATTTGGTATGGACAAACTATACAAAATTTGTATAAAAGGTAAACTGAGGAATCATCAGCAGGATCTAAATACCATGATATCAAAATCAATCCAGTTGGAGCCGTCATCGAACAACAAGGGCAATCATTCTCCAAATGTTATCGTCAAACGTTGTCGGTCTTAAGTTCCAATATCATACTTTTCTTTTTACTGTTGTTGCTGTAGATGAACTACGTTTAGCTTTTTTTGCTGTTGCCATCATGCTTTTAGAACAGTGTTGCATCTTATTTGATGCTAGTCATGCTTTGTTGTTTTAATGAATTATTTTTTTAGTGTAAGATTAGTCGGTAAATCACATTTGCATGATATGATTATTGTTCTCAATCAATTACAAAATTATTACTTTACATAGTAGTATCTTTTTTCTTTCTTGTCAACCATAGCATACCAGGTTCATTTAACAAAAATCAATTACTTTGAAAGTAAATGATAAAACGTTATCAGTCCCCTATCACTTATCGATTACGAGAAATTCCAGTAAAGCAGATCAAGGTATGGAAGGATGCTCAGGCAAGAAAACTTGACAGAGACGGAATTGCAGAACTTGCACGCTCCATCAAAAATGAAGGGTTGCAAAATCCGCCAATGGTCCAAAAGGAATCAAAAAATTCGTATCTTTTGATGTCAGGCCAGAGAAGACTGGCTGCGCTAAAGAGGCTGAGAGCAAAAAAAATACCCGTATTGCTGCTCACTCAAGGCACAAAGTATGATTTGGAGAATGCAAAGGCAGCATCAGTAATTGAGAATCTGCACAGAAACAAGATGAACACAAGGGACATGACAGCAGCATGCGTGTTTCTGACTGAATCAGTTGGAAAAGGCAAGGCAGCCAAATCCCTTGGAATATCACAGCAAACCCTCAAAAAATATCTCGGATTTGCAGCAGTGCCAGACATTTTGAAGAAACATGTTCCAAAGGACCTGTCTCGCGATGATGTCACCAAACTGTATCAAATCATTCCAAATGCCTCCAAGGCAGCACGAATTGCAGAAAAAATCATCCCACTTGATCAAAAACTTCGCAAGATGTATCTGCAGACCCTGGCAAGAAGCTCAAGGATGTCTCACCCTAAACTGCTCAAAAATGCAAGGGCAAAACTGCTCCAGCAGAAATTTACCATCGAGCTAAACAAGGGCAATGCACGAAAACTACAAAGACTGGCTGCAAAAAATGATATGGAGATTGCAGATATGGCAGACAAGATAATGTCAGGGTATCTGAAGAAAAAATAATACGGTAGTGTTGTCTAAAAACACGATCAACACGCTTTACTTTATTATTTTTACAGACGATGATTATGAATATGATGGAGTTTTGCACTTGTAAGAATTGCAGTACAGATTCCAATCAACTGAAATTATACTTTATTGCAAAATTTACAAATCAAATCTAGATAAGACAGGAAATTGCCTAAACTCTAGTTTGTAAGATAACCATGATCTGAAATTATACGTAATAATTACATTCTCTTGATAATGCTATCATCTCTTCTCTTTGATGACTTTGTCTTGAGCAGGTATTTGCAGCAGGGACATCGGTTCTCATCAACCTTCATAAACACTTCACAATAAGAGCAATATTTTTGTCCCGAGCTATATCGAGTAGATCCTAAACTGGGTTTTTTGGCCTTAAAGGTTTGACAGATGTTTGTGCATTTCATCTAAGACATAATTACAATCATAGATAATTAATTTCAATGATGCAAAATTTGTTGACCTTGATCGAGACAGAATTAAATTTAACTCATGAGATGATGTTTTATCTATCTTTTCTCAACATTATCGTAACTGATCTTGCATTCTTGGGTCAAACCTTTCACCATGTAAAAATACGTTGCAACCAGGATTGCAATTGACAGCAAACGGAGTGGAGCCTCATAGTTTGCCAAAAATGCAGTAGCTGCACCTCCAACTGCTCCAAACACAGAGATTACTGCAAATCCTATGGAACCGCAGCTGCAGGCTCCTGCACTGGCCCCGATTATTGAGCCGATAAACCCAGAGCCCATCTTTTTCTTACTAGCCTTTAGAATCTGAATTCGATAAATTCCAATGCTAAGAACCAGTCAGGTAAGAGCAGAAACTATTACAACCAGTGAAAAGCCAAAAGCAGGATAATCGGGTACAAACAATATCAGTCTAGGTTGAAAGAATAGATATTCTGCAATATACATCAGTGGAATAAACATTGCAGTGAATAGGGTACCAGATAATGCAATGTAACGTGGATTTGAGAAAACCAGTTTTAGTGCAAGTTTGTGTTCCAAGTCTAGCTCAAAATTTCTCTTGAATGTATTAAAATTTTATACGGAATTACTTTCGTAGACGTTTACTAACAGTAAAGCCAACTAGCGCTGGTGCTGCAATATACATTCCCAAGTTTAGTGCAATCACAGAAATACCCAATCCCAATACCTCTGCATCATTGCCATCTTCAGCCAATGTCATAATGGATAATGTTGAAATCATTGGAGTGATAAATGCCCTGACTGTTTCTTGGAACATGGGGTTTTCTCGTTCCAAGTCCGCTATTATTGGTGAGAATGAATAGTATAATTGGTTAAATCCAGACATGAATGATGCTCCTGTTGAAGTACTCATTACCGTATTATCCCTAATTTCTCGCAAGAATTGGACTTGTGGTGCAAGTTCTGTGCCATATGCTGCAGTTGCAATGAGGCAACCACCGCCACCATTGTCAGCGTTATCACCTACATTGACATTTATCTCTGATCTCTCATCTACCATAGTTTCAATATCTTCTACTTGATTCTCAGTTTCAGATACAATCTCTTCTGTTTGTTCTGTAACATCTGATGCCATCTCTGTAGATTTATCTTTTACATCAGACATAATTTCTTCTTCAGCAGCAGATACAGGCGTTATAGGATCACTCATCATTCCACCTATTACTCCAGCAAATATGTCTGATGATTGTGGTCCGTCAATTCTTTCAGTTGCACTATTAGAATTATCAACTATGAAAAATGCAGGAGTCCCTTCAACACCATTAGATGTACCAACACTTGTATTGTATGCAACTCTGTCATCATACTTTCCAGAGTCAAGACATTCATCAAATGCTACAACATCAAGTCCTACTTCTGATGCAAACAGTTTGAGATTACTTGAAGAGGCCCATCCTTCATTTATTCTTCCCTGATTGTTATACAAATGAGAATGAAACTCCCAGTATTTTCCTTGCTCTTCAGCACAATATGATGCATTAGCTGCAGTCATAGAGTCATCACCTAGAAATGTAAAATCTACAAAGTAGAGGTTGGCTTTTCCCGTATCAACATATTGGCTTTTTATCATGGGTTTTTCATTTTGGAACCACTGGTCACATTTTGGACACTGGAAATCACCAAATTCAATGATTGTGATTGAAGCATCCTCTGATCCTTGAATTGGCGGAGACATTGTAACATCGACATCTCCAATCATCATTTTTTGTTCTCCCTCTCCACCTGCTTCTGCTTCTGCGATCAAACCAGACATAGTCAAACTGCCTACAGATAAAATTGCTAATAATAAGAAAAATGTAAATCGCATCTATCCATGGTATGAATTTGCAATCAATTTAACCTTTTCAAGATTCATTCTGCTCATTGCAAGAAGCACATGATCAGATACGTTTTCTGTATCTAATGAGTGTGTTTTCCTCAAATTACATAGTTTTTTCTCCATGTTTGCATCATGCTTGTACTCCATCTAAATGTGCTAGTATCGATTCCATGTGGTTAGCCAATAGTGGCACCTTGAGTATAATTCCTATTCTGATGCATTTTGGTGATCAGATCATCATTTTACACCAGAACCAACTAGAACCTCCTCTTTATCTACATCTTTTCCAGCAGCCTTCTTCTTGTTTTAGTTCCGCGAGGTTTTGTCCTTAACGCATTATCACAGCATGGACAATACTTGCCGTCCCATCTTATGAAAATCTCGCATCGGGAGCATCTCTTCTGGCCCGAGATGTATCTGCTGAACCCTGTCTGCTTTTTTGCCCTGTACCTGTGATATGTCCCCTTGCAAACCATTTTACGAAAAAGTCTGAAAATGCATTATAAAATGATTCAAAATCCCAACTAAACATCTAATTTCTGCGTAAGATCTATAAACCATAAATTTTGAAAAAACATACATTGAATGAATCATCTGCCCCATGTACCAGTTGTATGATTGAACACGTCTTAGGAGTAGGATGTTCTTGTGATTGCCATCAAGGTAAGTAAGTAACTATTATTATTTTCTAATAACTTCTCGACATTAGTTTTAATGCTTAATTTTTCAGTATTACTGTAAAACAATGGAAATAGCACACATACTGGTAACATGTGAGGACAAAAGAGAAGACGATGTCCTAGATGAGATGAAACCCATCAAAGAGATAAGAGAAATAAAAAAGACGTTTGGAGTATACAATGCAGTAATAAGAGTAGAAGCAGAATCAGTTCAAAAAATTAAGAGAATAATGTCAGAAAAGATACGAAATAGCCCAGGCGTACTCAGTACGTTGACACTGGTTTCAGCATAGATTTTTGAATAAATAAGAGAAACTAGAATCTAGAGAATAGTAGCATCTTGTTAAAACTATTCATTTGAAAAGGAATATTTTTCACCACACTTACTACACCTGTCATGAATTCCTTCTGCAGGCTTTGTCAGACCACACATTCCACAATATCTCATCAACCCATCTCTATCAATTGTTTTGAGCAATTAGAGATCTCCTTTAGATTGTGTTCACTTTTGGGTTTACTACAGACTGGACATATTTCATCGCTAGATACAGGGTTTGATGTAGTGGACATCATGTTGTAAACAATAAGGAATTATTATTCTCCAATTAGATTATTTCGTGTTAGAGTAATTATTTAGAATGTTTTGACAAGTAATTAGAACATCTTTAATTAACATTTACAGTTAGAGACACAGGATTTGTCAGGGGTGTAGGATCATCAATATTTTCCCACACAAACACAGTCGCATCATATATTCCAGGAGTTTGTGGAATCCATGACAATGATGAGCTAAGTACTTGTCCAGGCAAAAATGTACCTGCAATCCAAGAAAGATGTACTGTCACATCATCAGAGTTTTTTATCTGAACCAAATATGTAAACTGCTGTTTTTTATCCTGACCGCTTGCCAAGTCACATGTGATTTGTATCTGCTGGTCAACTGATACACCACCTAATGTATTTCCAAAAGAATCAACTATTTTGCATTCATCAAGTGATGCTCGCTCTAGAGGGGATACAACAGTACCTATGATTGAAGTGGAAGTGACATCAATCTCATCTGAAATCGTATATGGATTGGGTAATGTATTATCCTCATATTCTGCAGTTACAGTATCGCCCTTTGCAATTAATAGTCTGCTTCCAGATGATTCATTTGTAGTACTAAAAAAGACTGTTCCTTCAAATACACCTGTCATCTCACCAGTTTCAGTTACAGTCAGATCAATTCCTCCAGCATCAGAGTCAGACCACACATCAATAACAAGATTATCAACTGCCTCAGGATTCAGATTCATGTCAGGATCAATAACACGTATTATTCCGGTCCCTATCGCAGGATAACTTGTCTCAAGCCACTGCACTTCTCCAACGCTCCATCTTATTGGAGCAGAACCCAAGACTGTCTCATTTTCAGTGTATTCAAAGGAGATGGTGATTCCGTCATCATTGTCTGCCTCTAAAAATCCGTTTGTAGGACCTCCGTTTTGTGATGGTTCGGTTCTGGGATTGGTATCATCACCTATATTACATTCAGAAGAGTTACGTGACTGGATGCCTGTGTTGGTATTGCCATCTGCATCATGACAGAATCCAGTTAAAATTATTTCTCCTGTAAATATTCCAGTACTGGGACCAGTTTCGACTAGCTTGTACTGATCAAGTGTGTGACCACGAGTTGAAATTTTTACGGGATTAAAGGAATCATTTCCAATCTCATCAATCGAATGTATATCAAAATCAAAGTCAGGTGCAACTATTGTAATGAAGATCTTGTCAGTCCACGTATATGTTGCCTTGTCAAAACCTAATGGTGAGGCAGCATGAGCAGGAGTAACATATGTCATGACAATGCCGATTAAAATTATCGATAACAACAAAAGTATTTTTTGCAACTATGTCTCAAAAGAACAAGCCAATTGATATTGTTTGTGAAATGTTTGATCATAGTCTAAGATAGTAAAAAATAAGAGGAATTAAAAACTAGTTTCCTATCTTGCCCCTTAGTTTGATTTCCTCAGATGAATTGGAAGGAGTAGACACATCAACATACCTAAGCTCATACCAGTCACCAATGTGGACTGTGTCCCCATCGATGGTTCGTGGAATCTTAATTATTATTTCAAACATTCCTGTATTCTCTCCTGTCTCTCTGAGAGCAGATGCATTTGCATCAAATACAGGGTTGTTCAGAGTAGTCCTTATTCCTCCTTCTCCTTTGTATTCTATTCTGCTTAACGAAATTCTGTCTACATCCCTTGAATCAAGATTTGCATCAGGCTCATAGATTCTCACAGTAAACTCATGTCCGATTCTTGTCTTGCCTTCGCCAGATGTTTGTACCTGAGCATACGTTTGTGACAAGGGTATTGATTTTGAACTTGTTTGCGGATCCCCTCCAGCATCAGACTCATCAAGATATTTTACTTCTACTACATCGTCTTGACTTAACGGTTTTCCATTTATGGAATCCGGAAGCTGCAATTTTATATAAAACTGCCCGGTATCAAATCCGGTTTCAGTCATCTTTTGTGGACCTTCAATAGGAACCCCGTTTATGGAAAATTCGAGCAGGTTGGTGATATCAATAATGTCTACTCCGTTTGGACTAGTGTTCAGGTCATTGTCTGTGATATAGAAATTTACTATAGAGCCCACGGATGCAGGAATGTTTGTTATTTCTGCAGTTGATGCCTTTCCAGTGTCTCCTTTGATTGTCGATCCTGACCTAATGTTTGATTCTACAGTAGGAATGGCCATCTCTTTTTTGATTTCTTCTGGTGATGATTCCTGCGGAAATTCTTTTATCACTGACTTTATGTATCCACGTTCATCTAACTTTAGAAAAGTGGTTTCACTCAAGCATGCGAGTTTATCAGATTGTGAAATCACCAACATGTAATCGGATTTGCACAACACATCCTTCAAGTCGATTCCTTTTTCCAGTTGTTTTCTAGGGGATTCTGTACTGTTATCTCCTAGTGACATCTCAGAAAATCCTGCTGCAAGAAAAAATGAAAATATCACAAAGACAGCAAATAATTGGAGAAACTTGTGAACCATCAAAATACAATTGTTTAACCAAGGTTAAAAAAGTTAGAGATATGTTTAATCGAATATTACGATGATCCTTTTAGTGTGTAATATGTTCATGTACAGATTGAATTATATCTTTTTTACCTGCTGTTGTGTTATCATTGACTTGTGTTTTGTTAATTTATCCTAGGGTTTCGTTCTCAGAACATATCCACAACACGGACAGTGTTTGCATTCCCAATTAACAAAAATCTTACACTGTGAGCATCTCTTCTGCCCTGTCTCATATCTGCTATTCATTTCAGGCTTTTTTACCCTGTATCTGTGACATATACCCCTGCAGACCATTTTAGGAAAAAGTCTGGAGATATATTATAAAATGATTGAGAAAGAATTTATTCTTCATTTCTAAAAAAGCATCGTAAATTGATATTTCATTTTTGTTAAAAGATATCAAGCGATCAAAAATCAGCTGGGAAATTCTTGGAAATACTCAAGTTTCAAAATACCATAATGGATGTAAGAATAAAGTTCACTTCTACCCCCTGAGTGTAATGCTCTAAAGGAAACTTACCGGGATTTTGCATTGGCTTTGTTCTTTTTAATTCTCTTTGGCAACAGCATTATTTTAAAAAAACAAAATAAAATTAATTCATAAAATTTGCTTGCATATGATCTGAGCATTCACTTAGCAGACTACCTTTAAAATCATCAACGGTGCATTTGTATTGCAATTTCATGGATTGTGTTTTTTCATTATTCATATTTTGTATGTTCATTAATCAGAACTTGTAAAATTTGTTTAAAAGATAAACAAAGAAATCATCAGTACTTCAAATAAAATAAGAAAAGAAGTAAAAAGAATTGAAAAGGTAGATTAATTTTCTACTTTCTCAATTTCATTGCCAATTTTGCTGCAATACCCCAAGATAACAAGGTAAACCCAATTGGAAATATTCCACTTGTGAGGATTTGTGGGACTTGTTCTAGAGACATGCTTCCTGTAGAATACATTGCAGCAGCTATCGGCAAGGCAACCAGACCGATTACTCCGAGTTTTGTCTTTGTGTTCTCAGAGATTTTTTCTTGTATATTGTATGTGCTCATGTTTATTCAATATGTATAATGTAGCAGAGATACTTAGGGAACACCTAACTTTTTGATGTCATTTTGTTCTTGTTTTGAATTAAGACATGATTGAACAGTTCAGTTTCTGAACTGCTGAGAGTGAAATTTCATTTATTTTTGATAGAAAAGACATGTTCCAAGATATAAAATAGTGATCTTTAAAGATCATAAAATCCAAAAAATAGAATGGCAGAATACTCTCAGTCATGGAGAAAGAAATTGAGAATAAAGCAACTTGTGTAGATTGCACAGCAAGAATTGAAAGGGGAAGAATACGATGAAAAAGACATTGAGAGAAGCTGAATTCTGAGATGAAGGCAAGATGGAGATTGGTGAGCAGTACCAGAAAAGACTATCTTGAAATCGTAGAAAAGATTCTGAGAAAAGAGTATGTGTTGAATGTCTAGTATTTTTTATTGGATGTAATGCTCTAAACTGTTGAGTTCAACACCAGGTAAATGATTCGAACTTTTAGTCTGATGTCCCGACAAGTTTAGATCCAAGCGAAAGAATTTCCGGTTAGGTTGGTACCTAAACAGACAATCTGACAGGAACAACAGTCATACAACGAAATAATGATTATTATCATTCACAGTATAAATGCAGAAGTGATAAAACTGTAATCAAAATTAAGACCAGTTAATATTAACCTGGTCGATATGAAAAACTTTCATTAGACTTTGTTCAGAATAATCTTGTATAATGACTAATTCTTTTCCAGAAGCTAAATTGCGGGTAAGGATGGGTACTGGTGATGCACATTATGCTGGAAATCTTGTTGACGGTGCACGAATTCTCAATATTTTTGGAGATTTGGCTACTGAATTAACGATTCGTTATGACGGAGATGAAGGTCTTCTTCGAGCTTATGACAAAGTTGAGTTTTTGGCTCCAGTGTACAGTGGAGACTTTATAGAAGCTGCAGGAAAAATTACCAAAGTAGGGAAAACCAATAAAGAAATAAACTTTGAAGCATACAAGGTGATTTCTTCTACCAATATAGATGATGATGATGATGCAGCTGAAAGTTCTTGCGATGTGCTAAATTCTCCAATTCTCGTAGCTAAGGCAATTGGAACATCTGTGGTAATTCAAGAAAAACAAAGAAAAAGAAGATGAAAAGAAATCTGCTTGTTATTATTTTGGTTCCTATGATTGCCTTTGTAGGAATATTATGAATGTTTATCTGGCCAAACTCAATAGTCCAAAATCCAAGCTTTGCATGTATCTTAACTGAAAGTAATCCTCAAGGTCTTACTATATTGCAGGTTCACCCTACAAAGAGAAACTTGGAGAGACACTTGAAGGACAAAAACTGATAATTTCTGGACATGTGTTAAATCAGAATTGTGATCCTGTACCTGATGCAATAGTAGATGTTTGGCAAACTAATTCTAATGGAAATTACTATTTTGAAGATTTTACACTTCGCGGAAAAATAAGGGCAGATGAGAACGGCCAGTATATCCTTGAAACCGTTTTTCCTGGTAAATATTCAGAAGGAGGGACTATGCGTCCAGCACACGTTCACGTAAAAATCTCAGATCCTGGAATGTCTGTACATACAACGCAGCTTTATTTTGAGGGTGATGAGCATTTTGATTTTTTTGTAAAACCTTCCTTGGTTTTGAAATTAGATGAGAAAGAAGAAGAAGCAAAACATTCTGAATTTGATTTTGTAATCTATATTCCATGATGAATCTGAAACACAATGACGTTAGTTGTATTCCAGACATGATTTTAGAGTTTAACTAAGAATCAAGGAGTTATTCAAAGGCTATTTGCAGAAACTTGAATTCTAAGTGATAGGAATGTGTTCCAAGTGTTATTCATCTGGAATCTCTCTAGTGTTAGATGAGGAATCATTTGAGGCAATATGTGATAAGTGTAGGAAATAGAATAGAAATTACTCACTAAACAAAGCTAGATTTTTTATCTGATGTAGTATGTTGGAACGTTTAATCTTCAGTTAGACACCAGGTAAGGGATTCAAAGTTTTAGTCTGATCTCCCGACAAGAATCAATACAATAATAGCAAAATAAGATGAATCTCTCAAATTATTGTAATGTTTTAGAATATATCTCAACTAATATTGGACTTGCCTAGGGATCACAAGTTCAACTCTTACTGCCAAGATATCAAAAACAGAAGATTATTCTCAGTTGAATAATTAGTATGTACTTGAATACATTGACTTGTTAGTGTCTGATGGTACTGATGGGAACTTGTCACCTATCTGTGTCTTTGCAACTGCTGCTGCCTCACTTAGAATGGCATCAGTCTCTTGTGAGGACAATCCAGAATCTGCAAAAGAATAATCATCACCAAGAGAGCCTGGCATCAAATCACCAAGCATATTGCTCATTGATTCTAGCTCGGTGCTTGCTTGTGGTATTACACTATTCATTGCAGGAACTATTGCCTTCATTGTGTGCATTGCAGGTTGCATAGACACAATTGCATCCCCTATGGCGCTTACAGTTGAAAGTCTAAGTTGGGTTCGTTCCACAGAGGTTCTCATATTTCCCATCATCTTGTTTGTTTTTCTGATTTGAGTCAGCTCATTTGCAAGAACTTTACCTGTACGTGTATCTTTGTTTTGTTGTGCTTGCACAATTCTGTTAAATAGTTTAGTATCCTTTTGATTTAGTTGTTTTGACGTGTTATCTAGTTTTGATATTGGTCTGTTCAAACCTCTGATTGCATGTTCTACTTGGGGTTTTAGTGGAGGTTGTTTTTTGAATGCATTTGAAATCTGAGATGAGATGCCATCAGATGGGTTTCTTGTCCATGTTTTATCAAAGCTAGCCATAAAACAATCTCTTAAAGTTATGACTTATAATACAGAGCCAAACAAAATAGACAAAACTGATCCTATTTACTCAATTTATTAAATTTGAAAAGCATCAAAAGATTGGTCATTCATAGACTGCAGTTTTGCCAGCATTTGACTCTGTTGAAATATCAGAGTACACATCAGGAAGTTTTTCTTCCATCTCTTTTTCCAGTATTGAGTTTGCCTCTTGCAAAATAAAATCAGTTTCCATATCTCCAGGTATTGCAGATACAGAGTTCATATCAAATTGATCATTGCTGCCACACCAAGTGTGCCAGTCATCATCATCTCACTTAGCATCTCATTCATAGTATTTAGTTCAACATTGGATCAGGCATTATCCTTTCAAGAGAGGGCTTTGTGGAGTTCATTACAGATGTTGCAGACCCATTGTAGTCATTGTTTCGTTTTGCCAAGATTCTAGTTATCTTCCAAAATTCTTACATTTCACTTATATTTGATTTCTTAGTCCATCTTAAATCTAATAAATCCAAAGTTAAACTGCACATCATAGATTCGTCTATTCTTAATCCACTTTGTTAATCTATTACAAAACTCTCTTTTTTTCTGAACAAATTTTTTTCTATTTTTATTATTGATGATAGGAGATGATGATGATGATTGTTTATTTACATCGAAAATCCACAAAGATTAGATGACGCCTCCTTCTTTATCTCTAATGTATCTTTGAATTTTGTAGTAATTTTTTCTATCTAATACGATTATGATACTAGGTGATACATAACATATGCCATCCTCTTTCTTTTTCTCACAATTGTATCTCACAAAAATTGATTCAAAGGAACGAACATACTCCCATGAATGTCTATTATTACTGTTGTTGTTGGTTGAATCTTGATGAAATCCTGTTTTGACTAACATCATTGAATCTGTTAATGCTTGTACTTTTCTGTAAATGTTAAAATGAGATGTTCCAATAATTTTCATCATTTCATGAGTTGTAACTAGTTTTTGTGCTAGACCAAGAATCTTCAGCATTTCTGCATCTTTTAGATTTCTGAGTATTATTTTTATAAATATATTATTGCCATTTAGCATTATCGTGTGATTTTTATTTTGTATTGTATTTTGACTGGTTTTGCTTTTCTTACAATCTGGTATTGCTGTCATTAAGCTGTAGCCACCACACCTACCTCAACCATATCACCTGCTTTTTCGAATTTTGTAATCTTGTATTTTTTGTGATGTATCTTGATGATCTGATCTACCGGGTACAGTGGATTATTTCCTTCAAAGATTTCAGCAAAGGAGCGATTAGTCAGTAACACATTCAAGAGCTTACCTTTGTCTTTCTTGTGATCATTGTTATTATGCCATATGAGATACTTCATAGTTCATCTAGTCCACTCTGATACACTTTTGTGATTCCCATTTTTGCATCACCATAGTTTGACTTGATATACTCTTTTGGATTCTTTACATATTGTATGTCTCCCACCTGATTGCAACACTTTGGGCATACTCCTTTCTTGAAGGGAATCTTGTTTTGTCCACAAAAGGAACATGCCTTGTAATCCTGAAACATTCCAAATTTTGAAAAAATTCTGTATGTTGGGATTATTGTTTTTGTTTTTTGTTTTGTTAGTGTTTGTTGTCTCATAAATAAAAAAATTCAGAAATGAGATATAACGACCATGCTAACGATGCTAGGATTTGCTACGGTTGCTAGGATTTGCTACGGTTGCTAGGATTTGCTACGGTTGCTAGGATTTGCTACGGTTGCTAGGATTTGCTACGGTTGCTAGGATTTGCTACGGTTGCTAGGATTTGCTATGGTTGCTAGGGAATCCTTGCGATGTTATAGCATCATTGTTAAATACACTATGATCTTATGCGTAATTCCTATAACTCTTGAGCCAAGCAAACTGTCAAATGGAGGGGAATAATAACATTAACGGCAACAGCAATGCAATTCAGTTTAATTTAAGAATTAAATCAAGCACATTGGCGATACTAAAACAGATTGCAAAGGAGATGAATCTGACTCCAAGCAGTCTTGGTGCTAAAATAATTACAGATTATGTAGAATTCTTTTATTACAAGATTCAGAGAGGTGACATTACACTATCACAGCCAGTTCTAAAATCAATTTTTTTGGGATTGGATTCAAAAAAGATTGATGACATTGCAAGACATACTGCAAAGCATATCGTATCTGAAATTAAATCCCAAGAGGGAAAGACGACATATGATGTTTTGGTTGACCACTTTCTAAAGTGGAATAAAGGAAATCACCTGGTATTTAATAAAATTTCACAAAAAGGATCTGACATGTTTGTATCAAAGCATTCCATCTGCAAGAATTGGTCTGAGATTCAATGCAAGACATATGCCAGTGCATTTGAGCTTGCTGGACAGACAATACTGGAGGCTGACTTTGAATCTGATGATTCTTATTCATTGGAGATTGCAAGACCTGAACGGATTAGATAATTTTGCTTTATCTAGATTCTCGACATTGTTTTGATCTCAGTTCTCTGCTGATCATACTTTAAGATAATGTCTCCGAGATTATAATTTTTGTAACAAATCAAAGTACATAATGTCTTGTTCCTTTTCTCTTTTAATCAGTTTGAATGGTGTTTTTTTAAGATACCAATCTATCGCGTTTGGCAATGGATGAAATGCCACGGTTCTGCATCCTATTTGTTGTGAATACTTGTAAGCCTCATTTAGCGCAAACTGTATCATACTCTTTCCAATTCCGTTGCACTCTTACTATTCATTAGTTGCAAGTTGACCGATTAGCAAGGAAGGAATGGTGCTGTAAGGATATTTTTCTCTTTTCTCTGAAGGCATTGTCTTTTTGTCTATTGAAAACATTGCAAGGGAGACAAACCCGAGTAGGATCTTGTCATCATAGACCCAACACCATGTAGTTCCAATCTTGTTCTCTTGATCTATCATGGCCTCTTTTTGGATAAAATCCACCATGTGTGGTTCCTTGTTTTTGAAATGATTAATGCCAGGAATATTTTTGCTTAGACTGGCTTGATAAAACACAAGATAAAGAACTCGGATGTAAGTCCTGAGCGCAAAAGGCTCTTTTGCATGTCTTTATTGTCTGAATTTGGGTTTTTTTGAGTCATTTTTCCATTCACTATATGCCTATTTTACAGATCATTGCATATATGCCTAAAAATTTAGTGCATATTTTGACAAATATCACTTTACACTTCTATTAATTGAAAATGATGTATAATCCAAAACCAGTTGCTGTTGATTGCATAAACTGTTCATATCAGTGGACGTACACCAAGGGAGCACCAAAGTATAGAATCAGGTGTCCCAAATGTCATTCTTCACAGAATGACCTGAACCGAAAGATTTTCGGTAAATGGAGGCCCTCATTATGAGAGCTCAACCATTACACAAAAGACCTTGGAAAAAATTGTCTCCAAGGCAAAAGATGTTGCGTGAAAAATCACTTGTAGTAATTAGTGAATTGCGCAACAGTAGAACCAAGACTGTTTCACAAGCAGCAAACGACAACGGCATTACTGTAAAGAATGTCATTAAACACACAAATGGTTTCAAAAAAGTAAATGGCAAACCAGTTGTAAAGAGATGGGATAGAATCAGAAGAGTGATGAGAATCAACACTGGTGGCAAAGAGAAAAGTGTTGAGATAAAAGATTCAAGAACTGCATCAGTTGTTGGACGATACCACAATGCGATAAAGCAATTCCTGAACACAGGTGACAAAACCAAACTGACCAAGTTTAGAAACAAGAATGTAAAGGACAGCAAAGGAAAATTACATCGACTAGAGACAAATCCTGATGAGATAATCAAAATCAATCAGAGAATTGAAGAGCCAGAAATTTATGAGGTGTACAATACAAAATGACTATCAATGAAACCTCTATGGTAAACAAGAATACCAGTTTACAGATATTGATGGGATTTTGCATAGGCAGACTCAGAGACGATACTCTAGATACAATTGACGAGATTGAGGGATGGATAAACGAGATAGTAACAAAACCAAAGAACAAATCAATACAGGAAAAGAAAAACAGATGTGAGATTTGTAACTCCAAAGAAGAGTCATACAATCTAGAATTGCACCATATTGCGGGGCGCAAACATGATTACCGCACCATCACGGTAGACAAGAAATGCCATTATGAATTAAGTGAATCTCAGAAAACTTGGGATGCCAGATGGTTGCAAAAGGACCAGCCAGAAAATGTCCGTCTTGGGTTCTTGCTAATGGGGATACACGATATACTCATGCTAAAGGGCAGAAACACCAGAAATAGTGCATACGAGTAATTGGCAAAGAAACTGCGCGAGAGAATCTATCAGTCACTAAACATGGAGGAGGAATACGCATGAAACTGGGTAAAATAGGCGCGATCAATTCACCTCAGGCAGAGCCAATCAGCCTCAGATGCTACACTGGAAACTACAAGCCTGTGACATATTCTTCCCACAATCAAAATGCCAGCAATGGAATGGTGTTGACTATATCTACAGAGATAACATCTGACCAGCAACAATCCTTGACTTTTGGTTCTTGTGCTGTCTGGATTAATGGTTCATTGTACAAGATTTGCCTATTCCATAATGAACGACCAGAAGAAAATTGATGTAATAAGACAAGTTGGTGACACATTACAAAAAGAAAAAGGCTGCATTGTAACCGTATCATCCAAAGACGAATTTGTTGCAAATGTCTTTTACCAATATGTGTATGAGGCAAGGGCAAAATGCATAGGTTTTGACTTGCCATACGAGTTGAGTAGACTTGCATCATCGTGGGGAACTGCAAGAAAAATTCAAGATGCATTTTCTATAAAACTCGTTGATGATAATCCTAGATTGCCTGCAATCAAGATAAAGAGCATAAATTCTGATGCGGCATTCATACAGTTTGCAACTCCACTAAGGACAAAAAGTGAGAAGAAACAAATTCCGACTCACAAGGTGTACCGTGAATATTTTCTTGATTTGAAAACACTTGGTTATGCAATGAGTAATCAATCATTTGATACAATTAGTAATGTTGCAAGAACATTTGGTGTTGAGACACACTTGCAAAACAAAAAAAAGAATCACAGAAGATACAATCAGAAATAATGTGGAAAAAACATTAACAACACACAATCTCTACTGTAAGATTATTTCTGGATTACAGAATACATTTTTGGTAAAACCAAATGATTCCAACAAGTTGTATTCACCAGATTCCATTGGAAAAATCTACTTGGAAAAACTAAACATCAAGCCACTCTTGGAGAAAAATCCAGACTTTTCAAAAGAGATTATGGGAAACTTGATGAGTGCATACTATGGTGGAAGAGTTGAGACCAGAATCAGAAAAACGCCAGTACCTGTTACATATCTTGACTGCACCAGTACCTATCCAACATTGTTTTCATTGATGGGAATGTATTCATTTTTGAGTGCAGAAAAAATAGAAACATCAGACACCACACAGCAGACTCAGAAATTCCTCGATGGGGTGACATTACAAGATATTTCTCAAAAAGATACGTGGAAGCAACTTGCCACAATCTGCAAGGTAGTGCCAGACGACTCCATGATTGTGCCTGTTCGCTCTGGATATGGCTCCAAAAAGACCCAGAACATAGGCGTAAACTATCTCAAAAGTACAGATGGGGCAAGCCTATGGTATACCGTATCAGACCTTGTAGCCTCAAAATTGCTTACAGGCCATACCACGACCATTGAGAAGGCAATTACGTTTCATCCAGTAGAAATACAGCAAAATATTCCTGATGAAAAAATAGAGATTTTCAAGGGAGTAACAGTCAATCCAAGAAAGGAGAATTTCATCGAACAACTAATCGAGAAGAGATTGGAGATGAGGCAATCCTCTGTAGATTGTGATGTGGATAAAACAATACAAAACACGATAAAGATAATTGCAAACACCACATCATACGGCATTCATATTCAGGTAAACTCTGAAAAATCAGAAAAGCAAAATGAACCTGTGACGGTGTATGGGATTGATGAATCATTTTCAGTGGATCAAAACACAATGTCAAGAAAGGAGATTCCTGCAAAACATTTCAATCCCATATTGGGAGTGTTCTTGCCTGCTGCTGCAAGATTGATTTTGGCAGCAGCTGAAAGCATCGTTACATCACACAGAGATGGGTATGTCGCATACATGGACACATACAGCATCATGGTTTCACCAAAACATGCAAATGAAATTCAGGAGTTTTTCCAAAAACTCAATCCATATGAAAATAAGAATGTGCAGGTTTTCAAGATTGAAAAATCAGATGACGGAAAACTATTGGAGAATGTGTTATTTTTTGGAATCTCATCCAAGAGATATGTGTTGTTTGAATATGATGACATAGAAAACAAATTCAAAATTCACAAGTTCACCTCTCATGGATTTGCACACCTATTGGATATTGATGAAAAGAGATGGTGAATGATATTCTGGAGATGCATTATTTTTCAGAAAAGAAACAAGAGATACTTGACAAGTATAACACCAAGTATGCTGTATCTAAGATGAACATCACCACACCAAATGTATTGAAAAGGTTTCCCAATCTCAGACCGTTCAACAAAATACTTGTTGGTGCAGGATGCAAGACGGATGACCGTGGCAATGTGGTAATTCCTACTTTGCCATTTCTCGATAGAGTACAGAGAGAATGTATCCAGTATATGCCGTTTACAAATTATGCCACTGGAGAAAAATATTCAGACTTTGTAGACACTGTTCCCTATTGGAAACCATTGAGTGAAACGTTGGATGACTATGCCAACCACAAGGAGGCAAAGTCAGGAGGAGATGTTGGACTATTGTCCAGATTACGCATGAAAATAGACAGGAATTTGATAAAATATGTCGGAAAGGAGGTAGCAAATCTTGATGTATCTAACATTCTAGGTGTCACTCAAGATGAGAGTTGTACAATCTATGAGAATCTAGAAGAGAAGATACTTGAGATTAGACCAAGAGATTCCCACAGATTTGGACTATCCAGAAGCAATCTAATCTCGTTGCAAAAAAAGATTAGAGAAAATGAAGTATTGAATCTCCACAAAAAGACAATCGAGAAAATCATTTCTGGCAGCATCATGGCCAGGGGAGGTGATGTAATATGATGGATGAAAACAAAGTTGTTGAAAGCGTATCTGAAAGTTACGATGACTCTGAAAACATCTTAGCTGGAAAAAAACCTCGCAGCAGAGAAAGGGGGCCTGACAAGAAACCCAGGACATACCGTGAAAACAGCATGAAGAATTTTGTACAGTTCAAGGAAAGGCCTGAAGAATTTGCAAAATATCTCAAGGAAGAGAAAGGAGTTGACATTACTGGAAACTCTGGAATTGTGAAGGCCTTCCTGATTTTTGGTGGAGTGATGATTGCAATCTTTGGAGGATTGTGGTTGTACAATCATTACAAAAATGGAAACGACAACAGCATAGAAAATAGATACTGATGTTGGAAAGGCAGTTTGAAACAACTGCTTTTCTGACATTTTTTATCAATTCGGTGAAATAAACTATCAATTCGATAATTTTATCATCAATTCGGAGACATCAAATTATCAATTCGGTATCAATTCGATTTTGGAGATTATCAATTCGGTGTAATGTTCCGAAAGTTTCCTCCTTAGCATTATGTCCCAGCACGACGTGTTTGGGATTTGGACAGAGCGGTAAAAATTAACGTGCCCGAAAGAGATATCTAACAAGAACTTGAAAGTGACACCGATAAGGAAATCTAAAGATTTGATCAACATTTTAGAATGTGAATTTCCACTCACCAATCAAGTGGTCAATCACAAATTATTTCATAAATAATTCAAGCCCCTAAAGATTCAGCAATAATACTTTAAATTGAATTTAAGATCATTACATCTTGTGAGATTTGCAATCTTTGCACTTGTTCCATTAATTCTTTCAATGGGAATTGTACCTGCAATTCCATTTAGTGATGCTTCTGAATATTTTCAAATTTGTATTGACAAAGTATGGATTGAAAATGTCAAAGGCAAAATCGTATGTGTTACTCCAACTACTGCTGAAAAATTAGTACAACGTGGATGGGGAAGTTTGTTATCTGATGCTGTTATTGATGAAAACCAATCAGATACGGTATCTCTTGAACTTCCTCCTTATCCTGATCAATCAGAAGTTCATCCTAACTTGCTTGCAGGCTATGATTATTCTAGTCCTCCAGCAGTACACAAAGTAACTGATGGAGTTTACTCTGCAGTAGGATATGATTTGGCAAACAGCATCATGATTGAAGGCGATGACGGGCTAATCATTGTGGATACAATGAGTACCTACGAAGATGCAAAAGAGGTCATTGCCGAATTTAGAAAAATTACTGACAAGCCTATAAAGGCAATAATCTACACTCATGGCCATCTTGATCATGTGTATAGAACAGGTGCATTTCTAGAAGAAGATGAAGACATTGAGATTTATGCACATGAAAGTCATGTTGATTTTTACATTAATGAAAACAGTGTGCTGGGACCAATTGGTGCAATTCGTCTAGTTGATTGGGGGATTCTAGTGCTTCTTCAAACTGAGAATTCCAGTTGTTATCATCTATCAATATTTTCAACTCTTTAATTACATCATGTTTGAGTTCATACTTTGATAGATTTGTCATGTTCTCAACCTAAATGATGGATATAAAAAACTTGATTGTATTGTACACAATTTGGCTACGTTATTGGAGGATATCTTGAGAGTTGGATTCCAACGATTCGTTATTGATTTATGATTTGCAGACAAATTTGTGGATAAAAGGTCCACACATGCTTACTCCACGCAGGACTCGAACTACACAATTTTTTGGTGAGAAACTATATGCTATATGAAGATTCAACGGTTCAGTTCTAGCAGAAAATGAGGTTTATGATTCTGCTACAAACTTGTGGGAATCAAAATCAAACATGCTGACACCAAGAGAGCATCTAGCATCTGCAATTATGGATGATAAATTGTACACATTGGAGGAAGGCACGAAAGACAATGTCAAAGATGACGTGGAGAAGCTATCAGGTGATGAGCTTGTAGAGGTGCAAGAGTATGTCAGAAATAAGACATACTGCAAATCATCTACAGGCAAATAGTCACAACACCTGAAGAAGCAGAGAAACTAATCATCAAGGGATGGCAATTCGTTGCAGTCCTTCCAAACGACAAAGTGGTGCTAAGA
>Ga0224503_10000066_pt1 | contig 26999 bp, 28 predicted proteins | sample SF_Oct11_sed_USG_2_FD_169106 | JGI IMG/M metagenome (GOLD analysis project Ga0224503, IMG submission 169106) | Sediment microbial communities from San Francisco Bay, California, United States - SF_Oct11_sed_USGS_21 | ecosystem: Environmental > Aquatic > Marine > Sediment | place: USA...
TACATCTGCTGGCCCACCAACGAGGACGCCCGCGGGGGCGGCCCGCTCGACGAAGTCATGTACGACGCCGGCGCCGAGATCCCGCTCAAAGGCGAGTTGCCTCATCGCGAAGGCGGGAGCTGGGGCGATCAGCTCAGCATCGGCATGAAGTGCATGTCTGGCGAGGATGAAGGCCTCGAGGTGGTCTACAAGGTCAACTCGAAGTCGGGCGTCCGCGAGCTGAACTCGCTGATCGACGAGATCCTCGCCCAGATCGAAGCAGGCGCGGCGCCGATCCCGGTGTTCCACCTGCGCAACGACCATTACAAGCACAAGAAGTACGGCAAGATCTACACGCCTGTGTTCAAGATTGTCGATTGGCTTGATGCGGGCGGCAACAGCGCTGGCGTTGAAGATCTCGAAGACGAAGAGGTCGAAGTGATCGAGGACGGCGACGTTGGTGACGTCGTCGAAGCTGAGGTCGTGGAAGTCGAGCCGGAAGAGAAGCCCAAGCGCACGCGGCGCAAGGCTGATCCGGTTGAGAAAGCTGCCGAGGCCCCGGCTGAGGACGCTCCGAAGCGTCGGCGTCGCCGCACCGGCTAACCAACACAGGGGCGTGTAAGAACACCGCGCCTCACTCCCCGCCGGGCGGCTGTTGAGTGCCCCTCACCTGCAGCCGCCCGGTCTTCCGCCCACCGGAGAGCACCATGATAGACGTCCTTCACCTTGATTACGAGACCCTCGGCCGTGTCGACCTGATCCTGCACGGCGCCTACAATTACGCTACCAGCCTGTCGACGGGCATCCACTGTGCCGGCTGGGCCATCAACAACAACCCTGTGCAGCTCTGGGTCCCTGGCCAGCCGGTCCCCGAACCCATTATCGAGATCTTTGAACGCGGCGCGCCGCGCAGCATCCATGCGCACAACGCCCAGTTCGAACGCTTGATCACGTGGTACGTGCTGTGCCCTGAGTTCGACGTGCCTGAACCTCCGCTCGAGGCCTTCTATTGCACCGCCGCCCAAGCGCGCCGCCGGGCGCTGCCGGGCGCGCTTGAGAATTTGGGCAAGGCGCTCAAGCTGGGCACTCAGAAGTCACTCGCCGGCAAGCAGCTGATCCGCAAGCTCTGCATCCCCTGGAAGAATGGCAAGATCAACTTCGAGGAGGGCGAGTTCAACCGCGACCCCGTCCTGCTGCAGGAGCTGTACGACTACTGCGAGATCGACGTTGAGGTCGAGCGCGCGGCTGCGGAGATGTCGCCGCCACTGACTGATGAAGAGTTCGCTGACTACGTGATCTCCGAAAAGATCAACGATCGGGGGCTGCTGATCGACTTCGACCTGGCCGCCGCGGCCGCCCAGTATGCCGAGGAAGAGACCGCCGCCATCGGCGAAGAGCTAGCCGAGTTGACCGGCGGTATCATCACCCGACCGCGCCAGTTCCAGCGGCTAAAGGATTATCTCGAACCCTATGCCGCGGAAGATGACGTGCTCCGCAAGATGCTCACCCGCTACAAGACCGACCGCAAAACGAAGGAGACCACGAAGAAGCAGTCGCTCGACAAGACGGCGCGCTCCAACATCTTGTTGTCGGACCACGAGTTCGATCCCGCCGTCATTTCTCTGGTCGAGCTGATCGACGAGGCTGGGCGGTCATCGACATCGAAATTCACTGCCATGTGCATGCGCGCGGACGAGGAGGACGACCGAGTCCGCGGCGCCTATATGAAAGACGGCGCTGTCCAAACCGGACGGTTCTCATCCCTCGGGTTACAGGTCCATAATTTTACGCGCGACTGCGCTGAAGACCCCGAGGCCGTACGTGAGAATATCATCAAGGGCGAGGCATTCCACAACGTGATGGACACACTGGCCAGCATGCTGCGCCCGGCGATTATGGCCGCGCCTGATCACGAGTTCGTGTGCGGCGACTGGTCCTCGATAGAGGCGCGCGTTCTGCCGTGGCTGGCCAAGGCTGACCATATCCTCGACGAGTACCGCGAAATTGACGCCAACCCTGATCTGCCTGACATGTATGAACGCGAAGCCGCGCGCATGAGCATGGACGACCGCCAGATCGGCAAGGTCGCCATACTCAGTCTCGGTTTCCAAGGCGCACTGAGAGCGCTTCAGGCGATGGCACGCAATTACGGCATCCACATCGAAGACGAATTTGGCGACAAGGTAGTAAAACGCTGGCGTGGCGCCAACAAGTGGGCCCCGAATTTCTGGTACGCCTGCATAGGCGCGGCCAAAAAGGCGATGAAGCATCCGGGCTATGCTTACGATGCCAAACGCCTGTTCTACGTCTACGACGAAGACTGGGATACCCTGTGGTGCATTCTTCCCTCCGGCAAAGCTCTTGCATATCCGCAACCACGGTTGCAAGGTGGCGACTTGACTTGCATCAAAGCGAACTGGAAGCCGGCGGCCGGCGAGACCGAGTGGCCCCGTGTCGATCTCTACGGTGGTCTGCTGGCTGAGAACGCCACCCAAGCCGTGTCCGCCGAGATCCTCCAGGGCGGTCTGCGCTTGATGGAGGAGTATGATTGGCCAGTAGTTGGCCACACCCACGACGAGATCCTCTGTGAAGTGCTCGATGACGAGGTCGATGAATGCGAGCAGACATTGCGCTGGGTCATGTTGACAAACCCCGAATGGTCCGAAGGGCTGCCGCTCAATTGCAGCCTCTGGGCCGGCAAGAGGTATCGCAAATGACAATCACTCAAGATGAGATCGACGAGCTCTACATTGACGATCCGTGTCCGTCCTGTAACGGCCCGCTATCGAGCGACCAACTTGAATGCGTCTGCCACATATCGCCTCCGTGCCGGTATTGTGGACAAATGAAAATGCAATGCAATACATGCGGCTGGCACTACGATAACGGCGTGCCGACCGACTACAGCCATGAGGTTCTCGGTAACGCATTGGGTGCCGTATGACTGTGTCCACCGAGGAGTTCATAGCCGCCGTCTTCGATGGCGTCCCTGAGGGCGAGACCGCGCTCATTGCGAAGCAGGCAAAGCGTGGCTTCATAAATATGCCGGCCGACAACCCCCGGCTCCAACGCATGCTGGAGCGGGAGAAGTCCGCGCTCTACTTCAATATCTCCACGGTGGTGGAGCAGGACCCCTTGCGCCGGCGTTCGGAGGACTGCCGTGCGGTTCACTGCATGGTGTTGGACGACATCGGATCCAAGGTCGAGGACCCACCGGTGGAGCCCTCGTGGATCCTCGAGACGTCGCCAGGTTCGTACCAGTGGGGCTACCTGATCCAGCCGACCGAGGAGCTGGACAAGTTCGCCGCGCTTATGGACGCCATCGCTGACGCGGGATATACCGATGCTGGCGCCAAAGGTTTCAACCGCCTGATGCGTATCCCCGGCTCAGTCAACCTCAAGCCCGGGCGCGACAACTTCAAAGCTGAGCTGGTCGCGTGGTCGCCTGAGATCGTCTTCGAGACGTTGGAGGAGATCGCCGAGGCCTTCAATGTGCAGATTGGCGTGGTCCAGCCGCGCGATCGCACGAAGACGACGTCCGACTTGGTGGCGCTTGAGCTCAACGTCGAGGACCCGGTCGCCGAGTGGCTGTTCGACAACGGCACCGTTGTTGAGGACGAAGACGAATGGCTGATCATAGAATGTCCGAACTGCGACGAGCACACCACCGGCGACGACACGGCGCGCTACAGTCCGCTAGGCCGTGGCGAAGGCGATTGGAAGTACACCCGCGGGTTCAAATGTTTCCATGAACATTGCAAGGACTTCGACCTATTGGACTGGGTCAGCGGTCAGGGCGGCCCGACAGCCCGCCGGTACGATCCGCTGCCATTCATCCAGCAGCGCTACGTCTACGTCCGTGATGGCCGGAGGGTGTGCGACCTACACGCCCTGGCCGCCGGCAGCAAGTACTACGACATGGCGCTTGAAGAATTCGGCGACATGTTCGCCAGCGTTCGCATCCACATGCCTACGACAGACAACCCTAAGCGCACACTGGCGGGCAAGTCGGCATTCGTTGCGGACGAGGACACCACCAAGTGCGCTTCCTACGAGACGGTGCCGTACGCCCCCGGTGAGAGCGGGCGGGGCGGTGTCGAGCCAGTCGGCAATGACCAGTTGATAGTGAATACTTACCAGCCGCCAGCGCATACGGCTGAGCCCGCGGGGCTCGACGTGTTCCTTGAGCATATGAAATTTTTGTTACCAGACGGGGAAGACTGCATGACATTCCTCGACTGGCTGGCTTACAAGCTTCAGAACCCCCGGGCGCGGTCCTATGGCGTTGTCATGGTCGCCGACGACTCGTTCGGGATCGGGCGGTCGTGGCTCGGTGATGTTCTCCGTATCGTGTGGGGTAACTCCAACGTGGAGTTCGTCGATATCGGGGAGCTCACCGGCCACGGCCAGTCTGCTGGCTTCAACGAGTGGGCTTCGGGCAGGCAGATGGTGGTGATTGAGGAGGCGCATGACGGCTCCGATATGACGCACTATAAGGCGTACGAGCGAATCAAAACGTTCATTGATCCGCGCACCACCCACATGCAAGTCAATCGCAAGTTCGGCCGGAAGGGTATGGAGCAGATCTGGTTCAACCTGTTAGTCTTCTCCAATCACGTCGACGCGTTCAACATACCTAAGGGTGAAAGGCGCTTGGCCGTGTTTGCTAATCCTCAGGAAAAGCAGAGCGAGAGCTACTACAACCGCCTGTGGAACGTCTACAACAAGCAGGGCGCCGGGCTCGCGGCCGCGATCCACCAGTTCCTGATGGAGCGCGACGTCAGCAAGTTCAACCCTGCCGTCCCGCCTGTGACCGAGTCCAAGGACGCTATGATCGAAAGTTCGGTGGCGCCTGGCACCATCATTACAGATGCCATGGTTGCACGTGCGCAGGGGGAATTGGTCACCAAACACATGCTGTCCGATCTGTTCGAGAGCGCCGAGCGTGCTGAGCGCCTGGAGAACACGGTCACCAACAACGCTCGCCGCAGGCTGATCGACAAGCTGTGGCGCACGCTGCCGAAGCTGAAGGACGCGAAGGACGGGTTCCGTAGCCGGGCGGCGGGCGGCAACCCCGAAGAGATCCGGGCATTCCGGCGCGCGTATCACTGGAAAGAAGAGATCGTTTCAGGCGTCGACCCCGAGGTCCTGAAGGGCGAGCTTGCCCGAACGGCCCGCGGTGTCGGCTCCAAGAGCTACACCACTGATGGCATTGAGCAACTGTAGGAGAAAAGCACGATGGAAACACAGAGCGACGCGCTGATTGCAGAGCGCCACACCACGCACGGCGACTTCCACGACAATGCAGAGTTCTCGCAGCACATGAAGCGCGTGGCGCGCGCATTGATGGCGGGGTCGAGTTGGAACGACGAGATGCGCGAGGCGGTTGATATGATCTGCCTCAAGATTAGTCGCGTTGTGACCGGTCAGGCGCTGGAGCTCGACCACTGGCGGGACGTCGCGGGCTATGCGGCGCTGGCACTGAAGTCGATCCGTAAGCCGGGGTCGTCTACGGCGCTGCCCAATCTTGCTAAAAAGCTGGAGTTGCGTCTTAAGGGGCCGGATTATGCGATACGTACACGGCATTTGCCGGGAAAGTGCCTAATCGCCTTGGATGCCATCTTCACCGCGCTCTCGCTCCTCCTTGATGGCGGTCCTCAATACGAAGATCATTGGGGCTGGATTGTCGACGCCGCAAACGAGGTTGCGGATAATTACTGGGGCGAATCCAACAGCGCATAAAAAAGAGCGGGCCCGTCGTGTCAGGGCCCGCTAAGTCTGTCGAGACGGGGAGGGGTGTCTCTTGATCGGTGTGCCGGACGTGGTGGACGTCGGCGAGAGGATCTTACGAGAATGCAAGGGGGTTGTCTACGCCTAATTCGCTAGATCAGGCGCCGCCGGACCAGGCGCTGCTTTGGGGCGTGAAGCCCAGCCCGGCGGTGCAGTGGTTTCCGGAGAGAAAACACGCTACATACATTGCTGTCTTAACGTGAAATGTCAAGCCCTTAAGCCGTAACCAGCGAGATCTCTTCGCCGGGGTTCACGCGACGCACGTACTCGGTTTCGGCTGCGATCTTCTGCATTGCGATCGTCGCCGTCGCGGTGCCGGCAGGCCCGATTTGGATATGCGCCGCGGCGTCCGCGTATATGCGGATGTAGTGGGTATTCACGCTGAAAGCGGCGCTCTCAACCGCCGTGGTGAAAGTGATTTCCTGATCAGCGATAGCCGGCTCGGCCAGGACTTCGACGACCTTGCCGTTGTCAATCTGGAAGCTGTCGTATTCAGTGATCCATGCGGTAGCCATACCTGGCCCTCCTTAGGCGACGAAGGCTCCTGGAGAGGATAAACCTGCCTATACATCACCGTTTCAGCGAAAAAAGTCAAGCTTCTAGGTGGCGCCGTCGTAGAATGATATCTTGTGCCCGCCCTCAGTTCTCCGCCAATATTCGACACCGGGTTCGAGTGGTTGCATATCTGCAGTCGCTGTTGGGCTTACCCCAAATTGTACGTGTGCGGCTGCGCTTACCACTATACGGACATATCTGGTGCTGACGTCGAATGCAGCGCATTGCGTCGCAGTGGTGAAAGAGATTTTCTGGTCGACAAGCGCAGGCTCAGGAGGGACTTCCGCCGTCTCCCCGCCGTCGAACTCTAATTGCGAATACTCAGTTATCCACGCATCAACCATGTCGAACCCTCAATAGTTAAACGCCAAGCTTGCGCCGCCCTTCTTAGAACCCGATATGCAGCCTTCCAATGCGAAAGTGAGTTCTGTGACCCGAGCTAGGTGCGACCCCGGCGAGGGTTCTCAGGAGGCCCACAGCGGCTATCGTCAGCGTGTTAAGGCCCCCGGCACGCAACAAGCCATTCGAGGCCATCTCTAAGCTGTTCAAAGCCATCTTAAGTCGTCCGGGTCACTGTTGTATTCGTAGAACCATTGCCCGTGATATCCTGGTGCAACGCTGTTCCAGCATCCCGTGTTGTCGGCGTAACTGTCATTGGGTTATTAGCATCTAGTCCTTGCAGTTGCCATAGTTCTGTAAGTTCAGCCGGACTAGCAAGCCCGGCCGAATTCGAAGACCGAATGGATACTGAGTTGAGGTTTGTCACGTCAGAGATATTGTTGTTCGAGCCAGGCAAATTGACCGCATATGCGCCAGCTTCAAACGTCACGGTATAGCCATTGACAATCTCAATTTGACGGGCAAAATCAACGCCGCCTAGCGTTACCGGCGCCGTGTGTACATGAGTCGTATCAAACGGCATGCCGACCTCGCTCGCCTGAAGTGCATTCAGATCCTTGCGAAACTGATTCGTGTCCAGGCTGCGAATCTCAGGCGGCCCCGCGCTCACCAGCGTCGTGTCCGCCTTCGGCACCGTTATAACCTTGGTTGCCCAATCAATGCTTATGGCCATTTAGCTTCTCGACCGTCTTGGTAAGGGCTCTGACGCGGTCCTCCAATTCGAAGATTCGCTGTCCCGATTGCTGTTCGTCCTCGTTTGACTTGTTGATCAATTCACGCAGTATCATTTTCTGCTGTTCGAATCCCTGCTGCGCGTTCGCCAGTTGGGCTTCCATCACGGTAGCTTTGCCGCGCCAGTCGTTGCGCTCCTTCTGCATCTGATCCAGAGCCTCGTTCTGCGAAGCGCACAGTTTCTTGAGGTAATCAATCTGCGCCTTCTCCGGACGCTTATCGAACTCTGGATCAAATATGAGGGCTCTTGTAGGCTTAGGCATCGCTGTTCCTAATCGCGGCGATCGTGCCGCCGGTTGACGTGAGCTGCGCCGCGTTGGATTCGAAGGTCACGATGGGCGATGCCCCACCGTCGCGCACTCGCACGAACAGATCTCGGGTAGCCAAGAACACCGAGGTGAAGGCCTCCGAGGTCCCCGTGGACAGCTTGTCTATGTACGAGATGAACGCGTCGTTGCCGGTGGTGGCGTCCGCGTCGTCCGAGCCCTGATACGCCGCAGTCAGCGTGTAGGTCGATCCGGTGTAGCTGTCGAACGGCTGACGGGTGAAGACACCGTTGTCGTCTTCGACCCGGAGGGTTCCGGAGGTTGGCGTATCGCTAGGGATCGCCGTTGTCATCACCACAGACGCGGTTACGTTGTCTGTGAGCGTACCGTTGATGGTGTCCTGATTCTTCTCCAGGATACCCGCCGCCCGAGGTCCGACGAGCACGTAGTCCTCGCCAGACACGAGACCTGTCACGGTGAACGTCACGTTGTTTGGCGGGGTGTTGACGTCCGCGTCCAGATCCGTGATCGTGTCGCTGGCGGTCAGGTCGTCCGGATCGATGCCGAGGCCGTAGGCGCCGATATAGGAACCGGTATAGGAACCGGTGAAGATCTTTGGAACTGTCCGCGAGGTCGGAGTGAGATTGACAACGCCGTCCGCCGTCGGAGTGTCGACGGAGTAGATCGGTTGGTTGTCGCTCGGGGCGACGCCCGACTGTAGCTGGATCCAGAACGTGCCGGTACCGCCGCCGTCGTTGAGCGCCAGACAGAGCCCGGAACCGCCCTGTAGGCCGTTGTCTGCGATCGTGACGTTGATGTCCGCAGTGGTCGTCGTGGCCACCTGCGAGACCCCGGGGAACTCCGTGATCACGTCGTTGTTGAGCAGCGTGATGCCCGTGTCGTCCAGGGCGACCACGAGCGTGTCCGTGCCGTCGTCGAAGATGACTCTGCCGGAGGCGCCGTTACTGCCGATCGTCACACCGTTGCCCGGAGTGAACGGTCCGTTCGCGACATTGTCATACGTGATGGTGGTGCCCCAACCGATCTCGTCGCGCTCGGCGAAATTGACTGTCTGCCCGTCGTAGTCGATCTCGTGCGTGATGCCCAAGAAGAACTCGCCAACGATGGTGTCCACGGTCTTCGTGGAGCCGGTCCGGGTGAGATCCTTGGTGTATTCCCAGAGCGCCTTGAGACCGTCGCCCTGCGCGCCGAACGTCCACTGCGAGTAGTAGGGCTGATTGCCCGCGCCGTTGTTCAGGTCGATGAGCTGGTAGCCGCCGGTCGGCGCGTTGGCCGTGCCGCCTGAATTGAGAACGTCCGAATATGCCGTGACGGTCGCCTGCGCGGTCGTGTTCTGTCCGTCCGGGGTAGTACCGATGGCCGCCACCGACTCGCCCGTGCCGAGCTGCACGTTAAAGAAGTCGAACGTGTCTCCGATCGTGGTGACATAGTGCCGCGCCTGAACACGGACGCGCTTGTTGTCGAAATCGACGCCGTTTTCACGGGTCTTGATCAACACACGCATGAGCACACCCGCCGCCGCGTTGCCGTTGTAACCGCCAGACGACTGATCCCCCCAGAACGGTGCCGTGTCGGTCGTGGTGAACTGATAGAGATCGCCGTCCTGGATCACCATGAGCTGCGTCGCCGCCGTGTTGACGGCACCCAGAACGCGCAGGCCAGAGTATACTGTATCGCCGCCCGCCTGGGTGATCGAACCGGCATAGAGGTGCTCGGCCATCGTGTCATCGATATTGTACGGAGCGTTCAGCGAGATGATGTTGTCGGTCGACCGGACCGACGGCGTATCGGACGTGATATCGACCAGATCATTGCCAGATGCCTGTTGATCGTCCGCAAGGTCCTGCAGGAACCGGTGCAGCTCCAGCACCGTGTAGTTCGGCGTCGCGCCGCCCGTCCAGCGAATATCGCCATTGACTGCAACGCTCACATCTGTGGGGGTGATAGCCATAGTTCAATTTCCTTATTCATCAAACGATAACGCTTGCGTTATCAGTAGCCCCGTTGAGGTATTTACTACCCCTGTCAGCGATGCATCGGCAAATATCGGGGAGGCAGTTGCCTTACGTGCGACGCCGATCACCGGCTGCGCGAGCGTCCATGTCCGCGTATCTTTGATCTCGCCGCTGACATCCGTCAAGCCTTCAAGCACAACGCCGGTTGCTATGATAGTACCGGTAGCTGGAGTGGTCGGGGAACCGGTAACCGTATAATCGTAAGCGTTCGTGGTGACGTTTGTGATAGTTTTGACGCCATTGTATTCCGCCTGATCCGCACCGCGGATGACAACCTTATTGCCATTCACCAGACCATGGGCCGTATGTGCCACGCTCGCAGTAGAGCCAGATCGGGTAATCGTCACGCTATCTTCAAACGGCAAATCTCCAGTGCCATTAGCCGCCTCGAGGATCACGCGCGCGTTTTGCAAATCAGAGTTATCGCGCCCATCGAGAATGGTCACAAGCGTATCGACCGGATCAATGACAACAACCACTGTAGCGCCATCTGTCCGATATGAAAAGTTCCCAGTGCCCCCAATGACATTAATCGTGACAGTGCCAGATGTCCGTTTTACATGAAACGTGCTGTCGTTCTGACCATTGGAGGCGTTGTAGCCGGTGGCAGCCATGCCGCGAACGGTCATCGTAAGAGGCGAGGTCGTACCGAACTCAATTGCGTGATGAGCGTTGCCCCCGACGTTGAACGTCATGTCGTCCAGCTTGCCGTCCGGATCTTCGTTGATGGCCCATATTAGCGCGGATGTATTGGCAGCCACAGTGCTGTCTAAGATGGATGTGCCCGTCATGTCGGCACCGACATCGCCGGCCGCGGTGGCATCGATCACGCCCGTGTTCAGCACGACCGAGTTGGTCATGGTGCAGCCCTCGCCCAACTCCACCGTACGGAGTCCATTGAGCACCATGACATCCATGTCTAGCGTACCGGGCGCGGAGTCGGTCGTGACTATGAGATCGGGACGGTTCGTGGCCGCCGCAGGATCACCCGACGCCAACACCCCGTTGGACAGATTCACGTCATCGCCCGCGCGCGTTATGTCTATCGATAGGCCCTGGAACGTGGTAGATACCAATGGCTGATCCGGCCACGTTATAGAGAAACCGGAATCCGTGAATGTAGTGGCGTTTGTGCCGTCTCCGATCTCCAGGCGAGCGAAACAGAGATCCGCGCCGTAGAGCGATAGCAGAACGCCCTCCACGTTATTAGTCTCAAACGTACGAAAATCGTCGAAATCGCCCGCCGTACCTGTCCAGAGATATCCGGACGTTCCGTGATGGATCTCGTCAATTATCCAGTTATCGCCGGCCCCTCCGACATTTCCGATATCGATGTAGGCCCCGATATTATTGATCGACGCCTCGTTGGCGCTACCACTGGATCCCTGACTGTCAGGCGTTCGCGAGACATCTACCCAGAGAGGCACCCAACCACCGATAACGGGCACGTTCGCAGCGCCGTATTCATGGTTGTCATAGACATTAGTGCCGGATTGCAGACGAGCAGTGAACCCCGTCACGTTAGACCAGTGAAAGCAGAAGCACCAGATTTTAACGTGTTCTCCTGCGGCAGACAGATCTACCGCAGTAATTGTGGCCATGAACCCCTTATCAGAGGTGTTGTCAATGCGCCGCCCGCCTGATTGCGCGCCTTCGATGAAGACATCGGTATTGTCGCCAGCGCCACCGCCCGAGCCGATATTGGCGTAGGTGGGACTGGACTCGAACGTCTCCAGCGAAGTTAGTTGCGAAGCTACGGCCATCAGTCGACTATTTTATTCACCGTGTCTGCGTCGGGGTCACGTCGATCCGATAGGGGGTAGGTCTTGCCGTTTGCATGCTGCACGGAATACGCCGTGCACCCACTACATTTGTGCAAGACATGCGCCGCGTGCCGCTCTCTGGTTCCATCGGCCGATTGTTCGATTGAACCGTTGCAATAGGGACATCTATACACTGTATCTCTCCGCCTCCGCTGAAATCGTAATCTCGTCGAATCCCGCGGGTCCGGCAGGATCACCGTCGACGATTGAGAACCGCAACCTGATCTTGCTGTCGGGCAGCGTTCCCTGCACACGGCTAACTCGGCATATCTCACGATCCAGGGGAAATAGACTATCATCCACGCCCAGGTTGAACGTGTCGATATTTGGCTGCATCACCAACACCCGGCTCAGGGGTTGATCTGATAAACGCAGCGCCGAGAACTGGGTCAGCGGCGTGGTTACCCAATTAAGATTCTGATCCTGGGCTTCTAGCTGCGCCCCTATGAAAAAGCTCCCCAATACACCCGCAGGCAGCAAATTTGAGTAAGAAATCACGATCTTGATGCTGTTGAACACGGTGCCCGACCCATTGTCGATCTCTGGGCAAACCAGTAGATCCTTTTGGACTCCCTGCTGCAGGTTGAGGGAAGCCGCCGTGATCGTGACATTGTCAGCTAAACTAGTTACGATATTCGCCATTTGGGTGCTCCTATATGTCGCCGCCATAGCAAGACCTGCTACCGTTCCAACGACGAAAACAATGCACAGAATCACAACCAAATTTGGAGACATTGATTTCGCCGCCTAAAAGCTGGGAGCCTGCCAGGATCAGATCCATATACGATATAGCACTCCTCGGCTTGAGCAACAACACGTATCAGGTTCGTGCATCATTCCGCTGCGGTGCGCGCTTCATGCCGTGATCGGCGAGCAGCCGTTGAACTTCAAGGCTCAAATCGAGCTTGGTGGCCGCCAGCTTCCTGGCCGCGCGCCGGATATCGTCATGGGCCTTCTCCACGCTTGCGCTCTGGCGCTTCCCGATTATGAGCATGAGCAGACGCATGGCCTATCCCGCTCCCCGGTTGTCCGGGTCCTTCAGTATGGCTTCCTCGCTGTCGTCGACGTTGTCACGCGCCTCTTCGGCCTCGAGCACCAGCTCGTCGACCTCCTTGGAGCCCTTTTGCGCAGCTTCCGCCGCGCCGCCCTGGCGGGCCTGCTCAAGCTGGCCGGAGCGCTCACGTTCTTCAGCGAAGCCAAGCAACGCCTTGAAAAATCCCAGAACCGCCAACAGGGCTGACATCGTACTATCCTTTCACAGCTTTGGCGCTGTCGAGCCGGATGACATTGGACGGCGGTTCAGCGGATCGAGCTGTCTTCTCGTACAGCTCCACGAGCTCCAGCTCTGTGTTCGCCAGTTTGCTCCTCGCCTGCGCCAACTCTTCTTCGGCAACTGCCGGGGCGCTCATCGTTTTTCTGAGCGACGCGAACCAATTCGAGAGGTTCATCCCTTGTCTCCTGCCGACCGGATCTGAAGGATCTGTATCATGTGTTGCAAAGATCGGTCTACTGTACCCAAATATCGAGCGGCATCAAGGGTTGCCTTCAGCAAACGCGTTCGCTCCTTCCACTGAATGTAGTTCACGCCGATCAGAATTATGACGATCGTGTGTTGGCTCAGGAGCCACTCAGTGACTGTTTTTATTGTGTCTTCAGTCATAAGCACATGTTTCCGTTCTCTTTTTCTGCCCCCGACATGCGCATAACCAAATCGCCAAACGGTAAAAAGATGCCGGCACCCTCCGGGGGGTAGCCGGCCGCCGTGCTCAGTTGATACCCGGATCCTCGTATGATAGCTCAAATCACCGCGATCAACAGCGCTTTTATGCCGCAACCTCCTGTAATTGGTGCAATTGCTTCCATCGCTTTGTGAGGGCGCCAAACCGCCTTTTTCTCGGGCCCGTCGTACCGGTCGCCAGGCCACCCCCTCAAATAATTGTGATCGAATTGCGTCGCTTGAACTTGTGTCAGCTCGCGGAGGAACACCGCTACGGCGCCGCAAATAGGCCCGGGGAGCGCGGCCGGGCTGAACGCAAACGCATCCACCTGGCCGAGCATGGTCAGCCAGATCATGGGCAGTTCGGCCAGCAGGCTCCATTTGATGAAGAGAACCAGATGACCGAGGTTGTCCCGGGTCCATGTCTCGCGCCAGATGTTGGCGAAAGTCCATTCGTCTTCCGGATCTGTGGCCATCTCTCGCGTCCCTAGAGAGTGGCCGGCCGCCCGAAGGCGGCCGGCAGGACCGGAGCTACCCGGTAAAGAAGGTGCGGAACACCCAAGTCAAGACCATCACGGCAGAGCCGATAGCCGTAGCTGCGGCCGCCTGCACCTCAGGCGGGAGATCGATGCCGAAATAGGTGAGTATCATTGCACCGATACCGAGCATCTGTGCCCAGTTGATCTTGGATTTGGCGGGCGGGTTGATGCCTGTTCCACCAGTATCAATGTTGCTCATTAGGTTCTCCTTTCTAAGCTTCGTTTTGCGATACCCTGCCATCTGAGTTAACGACAGAGAGCGCGTCAAATCCTATCTCCGGCGGAGTATAGGAGGTCGGCACGTGATATGAAAGCACGCGGTTCAGGCCGAACGGCTTGATGGTTACCGCGTTGCCCTGGTTGCCGCCCAGCACCATCAGGTTGCCATGCTGATCACGGCCCACAACGAACCCGACGTGTCCGTAAGGCCCTTTGCGCTTCTTCCGCCAGAACACCACGATGGCGCCGACGCACGGCTCCTTCAGGACGCGGCCCCACCGCTTCCAGTGGTAGGAGCGCGCCGCGGCTGACCGTGTCGACCGGATGCCGAGCTCTTCGAGCACGCCTCCGACGAACCCAGCGCACCACGGCGTCTCGTCATCGGTGAATCCCATGCGGATCTTGACCCACCATTCGAGGATCTTCGGATTGTGTTTCGAACCGCGGTACTCTTTGAGCCCGAGATACGACATCGCGCGCTTCATCCACGGGAGATCATCGAGCTGAGCGGGTGCCGGGCGGCCCACATTCGCTCTGAACAGCGCCGCCTTGGTCAGCGGGCCAACATATGAGCGATCGAGTAACCCGATGGAGCGCTTAAACGCGCGGATGGCGTTCTCTGTCCGAGGTCCCATGAAGCCGTCGACCGGGCCCGGATTGAACCCGTGGCGGACGAGTGCTTCCTGTATACGCCGGGTTGATTCTTTCATTGTTTGCAATTCCTCTCGGAGTAGCTTGACAGAGCGGCGCTCCGCGTGATGATTTAGCAATAAGCGGCGCCGTTTACAATGTCATTGCACTTTTCGCTGACGGAAGGATATGAAAATGCTGAGAATACTACCGTTTCTCGCACTGTTTGTGTTGGCCGGGTGCTCTCATGGCCCGGTCGAGGCAGGCATAGACGCTATGGTAGCCAAGCGCCTATACTGCACTCAGTCCAAACGGATCACCTACAAATACGTCAAAGGACGTCCGGAAGTCTCGGACACCCTAGGGACGATCAATCAGATCCGGCCGAACAATGCTGCTCGCAAGGTGATCTGCGCCCCTAAGCCTGCGCCTTCTTCCGAGTAGCGGCCTTCGGCTTCAGGTTGCTGGCCGCATCGAGCGCGGCTTGTTGCTGAGCTTGTTGCTGCTGGGCTATGCGCCGCTGTTGAAGCGCGCGCATGTTGTCGCATAAGTTCTGGTGCTGCACCAGCATAGCGCATTCAAAGAGCTGATTGCCGGCTGTCCCGAACATGTCGATCATCCTGCCGTCCTCCAGAACGGCCACGCCGACAATGCAACTCAGAGTGTTATCGCGAACAGCTTCATGGATGACACCGAAGTTCGACAGAAGGCGCGCATCACCCGGATTCTCCGGGGCGGCCGGGGCTTTTTTTGCACGGGTAGTTTTGCGGGGGGCTCGTGTCATGTGTTTTCTCCTTGGTAAAAGTCAAATGAGCAAAATCGCCGCAGCTATTTGGACGTAAACAAGTGGTTAGGTCAAGCTACAGGCAAAAGAAAATCACGCGGCCGTCACCCAACATCTCTCCTGTTACGGCCCTACGATCTCTATCGCCGCGCCGCAACTGAATGCGTCGTTATCACCGCCGTCAGTCGAACAAGAAACCGTAACCGCAGTGCTGGGGATCGCTTCGGTTGCATCTAAGGCGATGCCCATAATCGTGTCCGTAATGAGCTGATCTCGATCCTCGATCATCGGCGAATCCCAACCGATCGTATCGGTGCTGAACATGGTCCAGATACCCATGATCAATGGCACCCGATAGGTGGTCGTGATCGACAATGACATGTTGTCGGCGTTGCTTGTATCGGCACTGTCCGTGTCACCAATGGGTGAGGAGGTGTCAATATTCTCGAAGTTGTAAGCGAAAGCAATCGCCGTAGCGATGGTGGCGCCGCCAAAAGTACACTCAACATCGAATGTACCGGATGGTGGATTGACGATGTAAAAAAAGGCACAGGATGACCGGGCATTGGTGCTTTCGATAAGAGCCACACTAAACGCCGTCTCATTGCCACCGCCTGGGTCGAGTGTGGCATCCACGGGAGCGTCACCGGTAGTGTCATAAGTAGCCACAGCTAACACGAGCAGCTCGGTTCCAGAATCAACAACGAAGCTGGTGATCGTGACGTCTGTGGTGCCTGTCACGCCGGCGCCGGCATCGACCCCGAGTGTACAGGCCTCTTGCCACCGCCGGAAGCCGCAGCATTGCCGAACCAAAGACCAGACATCAAACAAGACTCCCGACCAGAACCCATTCGTTGGTTGCGATCTTGCGAAGCGTGGCGCCGGCATACTGGCCAGCCAAGTCGAGATTACCACCAAGAGACCGGATCGTGACGCCGGCGCCTTGAGCAAACGTAACCACCCCGGCCCCCAGACCGATCACATCGATCGAGCACCCGATCTGGAATGCAACGCTCGAATTCGGTGGCACGGTGTAGGTCTGCGCTGCCGCATTGCTGGCGGTGACCATCTGTCCGCTGTCAGTAAGAACGAAAGTATAGGTCGTGCCCGTCTGGGCGTTGATGTCGGAGATGATATTGACATCGTCGACAGGAACGTCATTCAAGCTAAGCTTGCCCGTCGTCCCGCTGTACGAGATCTTCGCAACGCCACTGGATCGCAGATAAAAATCGCCCGGGAAACCTGCGTGACTTTCGCCGTATACGAGAAGATTGCCTCCTAGCGCGCCCGCACTGCCACCAGAATAGACACAGAAACCGTTCGTTACACTAGCTCGGATGTGGCGGGTGCCGACGAGCGTGATAGTGACAACACCGCTCATATTGTCGCTGTCGTCAACTACGATACCTGAGGTCTGTATTAGTTTACCAGTTGTACTGTCAAACCGCGGTAACGTGTTGTCAACAGAACTAGCAGGGCCAACTACGTCGCCGGCCGCTGTTATGTCCGTCCAAACAGCCGCGCCCGTTGTCGCATCGAGCATGATGAAAGCCAGGTCCGAAGTCGTGTTTACCCACGTCGAACCGATCGAATAGCCGGCTGTATCGTCGTCGCTGACACCCGGCGAAGTCGTGGCAGAGAGGTTGTCTTGGGCGGAGGAGCCCCAGATATTGGCGAAGTCCGCCTGTACCCAAGCTGCGCCAGTCCAATACTTGTGCTCCGTCGGGTTCGAATTCTTGTCGGGCCAGATCAAGGTCGTATCGACGGGCGCCGTGGTGCTGGGAGCCGCAAACCGGCCGCTGAACATGCCGTTCTCGATCAACGCCGCCACAACCAACTCCGAGGTCGGAAGCCGGAAGACGTTATTCTGTGTGATTGTAGTGCCGAGCGTCGTATCGATCAGCAACGCCATGTCCGTGGCGTCTACGAAATTGTCTGACGACATAAGAGCTTACTCCTCGATCGAGCCCTGCAACAATCGGTTCAGGTAGAACAGATTGTTGCCCGGGACAAGCCTGAGCGCCCGCTTCTTCTCGCCGGGCGTCATCTCGTTGTCATCGAGGAGAGCCAGCCAGGAAGCACGCGCGTTGTCAATATAGCCCGCTGCGGGGCCCGCCATGGCACCAACAAAGCTTCGCCGCCCTGCAAAGCGCGAAGCTGGCGGCTGCTGATCGTGCCCGGGGAAGAGCGCTTGTGCGCCGGCCATCAAACCCGGAAGCCCGGAATGTCGTTCCCAGAGGTTGTTACCATACCCTATCATGCCCAAAAGGCCAGAACGTTCCACGCCCTCGGCGACCAACCGGCCCGGATTGTCCGAGATCGGCTTGCCTTTGACCTTTTCGCGTATGACGTAGGATAGCGTGCCGAGCCCGGACATCGTGACCGCCCCGGCGATCAGCCCGTAATTGCTGGAAACTGTAGCGTTCATAGACAGCCGGCTCAGCGACGCGAAAGTGAAGGACGTGAAGAGCGACAGCGCGCGCCCGAGATTGGTGTCCGCAAAGATCGGCATGTCGCCGGCGCCGGGCGTGATTACGGTTTCGTCAGTGGCCTTCTTAACCGCGGCCTGGTAACGGCGCAGTGAATTGGCGATGCCCTCATCATTCACGTCCCATGCCCGCGTGTTCGGAACCAGCGCGCCGCTCTCGGTCACATCGCCGTATTTGTCAAACAATTTGCCAAGCCGGGCCGCATGCTCGCGCCCAACACCCAGCGTCGCCATCCACTGCTTCTGGTAGCCAAGCAGAGAATCGAAGCCTTTACTCGAGGCCTGCCGCGCGAGCCGGAGCATACGCTGCTGAATGGAGACGCCCGCCACGCTCTTCATCATGTTGGTGAAATAGGTCAGACCATTTACCCGGGAGAACACCCGCCGGGTTTCGCGGGCGAAATTGCGAACGGGACTGCCCGTGTCGAGCACGTCAGCCGTGCCGGTCAAGAGAGACATCCGGTGATCGCGGATGAGTTCGACCGCAACACCGAGGTCTTGCAGCTCCGCCTTGTTGAGCTTCAGTGCGGAGACATCTTTGACCAGGCGGCCGACACCGTTCTCGGTGAACGGACGGACCATGTCGCGCAATATGATCGTGGCCATCTCGGGGAGGGAGGCGATCGAAAAGAGCCCGCCGAACGAGACGTAGGCCAGCGTGTTCGCCGCGTCGACCATGGTGCCCATGTTGCTGGTGCGTTGATCAAGATGGAGCGTGCCGAACAGCCGGTCACGCATGGCGATCACGTCCTTGCGGAAGTTGTTCCAGTCCTTCTCAATCTTCTTCAGCCGCTTCTCTCGGGCTTTGCCTGTAAGCTTCTCCGCCTCGGCCCGGACGCGCTCCATGCCAACTTTGGCGTCTTCGAGGATCTCGTCAACATTAGTCGTACCGAACTTGCGCTGGAACTCAACATGCCCCGCCATCGTGCGGATATAGCGATCCATGATGAACTCGCTGTCATTCATCAGGAAAAATTCGACGTCCTCGTCCCGAACCTTCAACGTACGGCCTTTAAGCGGGCCGTTCTTCGTGGTGCGTAGATAGTCGATCTTTGAGATGTCGAAGCTACCACCCGCAAGCTGGTCTATGATCTCGTCGGCCACATCATCGACGTAATCTTCCAGCTCACCGGCAACAAGTGAACTCTTCCCACGGGCCTCCATCGCGCGCGCCGCCTTCGCGATGTTCTTGCGGATGATCGCGCGCAGCTGCGGGCGGTGAGAGATCACCCTGTCACGGTTCCAGACGCGCGACAGGTAACTCGTCGCCGTCTGTGGCGTGAGGTCGTCAGGCAGGAGCCCGAGCGCCTGCGCCTCCTTGGCGAAGTGGTCGAGCACCTCACGGTTCCGCCGGGCGGCCCGGGCGACAAACTCGTTACCCGCCGGGTCGACGTCGCCGCGGCGCATGGCGTATGCCACACGCTCGATGAACTCCCGCCGAGGCATGCCCTGCCCGGCCGCCCTGGCCTCCTTGAAGATCTGCTCCACATCGCGTCGGCGCACGTTGCCTGTGCCATCGATCGAGATGTTCATCAGGGTTTCGACCGCCTGGGGCTGGCTCAGCGCACCTTCCTTGACATTTGTCATGCGCATCGCCGGCGTCTCAACGATGTTGGCCATCAGGTCGGCGCCCTCCGGCACCTCGTAGGTAGCCCCGCGCATGCCGGGCGACCAACGTTGCAGCTTCCCGAGGATCTGCTGCATCTTGTTGGCTAGGCCCGTCTGTTCCAGCGTGGCCGCGCCGGCGCTCAAGTTACCAGCCGAGTAGACCTGTCGGATCGCCTCGTCCACGTCATCAACACCGATCTCCTTACCGGCATCATCAACCTGTTTCATGAATTTGCTGGCCAGCGCTGACTGTTCCGCACCGGTAAGTTGCCGCGCCACGGCCCCGCCGAGCAACGCGGACAGAAGTGTTGTGGCGCCGATCGCGACCACGCTCTCTCCAGGTGTCCGTAGCTCCTGGGTAGCATAGAGCGCGCCCTCGGCTGCCGTGGCCGCACCCGCGCCGTAAGCGGCAGCCCGGAGCGCTGACTTGCCCACCTTAATGCCCCCCATTGCGCCGCGCACAATCGCGCCGCCCGGGATCAATGAAGGCAAGTCAACAAGCCCGGCGGTCAGAGACGTTGCAACGCCGAGCCACCCTGCGTTCTGCAGGGTGATGCGATCCTGTTCTTCGATATCGATCTGGGTCTTCAGCGCCTCCCAAGCGGCATCATTATGGACATCCAAAAACTTGTGAGAAAAACGCTCGTATTTAGAGCCCGCCAGCTCACTCCAGCGATCCTCCCAGTTCGGATCGACAACACTTTTGTCTATGTCCGGGTTGTAATTCGTGATGAACGACCCGACAATGTTCTCTTGGCGGAAGGCGGCACCAAAGGCCTCGCCCACTCCGATTTCAGGCTCGCGCATGGATTCGACAAGCTTCTTCGGATCGTCCGCGCGGATTGCGTCGAACTCCGTGATCGGCTGTCCGTTGACGTCTACAAACATGCCTTTTCCTACGGTGACAGCGGTTCAGCTTCTTGCAGCTGGCGCTCCTTTGTGAGCCCGCGTTTGCGCTTCTTGATGCGCTCCTGGAACTCACGCCAGCCTTCGGCAAGATCCTCGAAGTCATCTGGACGAACGATCCGGCCAGGACGCCCGGCGGGTGTCGGCTGGACGATGTCGAACTCCGGGTCGACCTTGGTGCCTTCCGGCTGCTCTATCATCTCTCTGCTGGGACCTGTACCGCGGCGCGCGCCGGGGAATACCCGGTTGGGTGGCCGATACTGCTGGCCGGTACCAACTGTCACGCCATCAACATCTTCCATGACTTCGCGGGTGTGGACGTTGATCAACACCTCGTTGCCGTCGCGATCGATACCGACCGTAATGCCGTCCTCGGCGGTCTGTAGGCGCCGTTCGCGCCGGCGATCGGCCTCGAGAGGCTCGCGCCAAGCCTTGACCAGGGCGGCTTCGTCGGGCTTGTAGAAGACCTCGCCGGGGGGCGTGTGGATGAACTCCTGCCCGTCCACTTCCGTGGTGTAGTAGACCCGGAACCGCGGCTTGGCGTCGGGCCCGGACGATGCATCACGGCCCGTCACGATCGGATCCGCTATGATCCGCACGTCGTCTGCGCTGAGTTCACGCCCCAGCATCGTCGATATCTTCTTCGCCGCGTCCTCAAGATAAGGCTGGTGCCCCCGATCTCCGATGGATCGGTAATAGTTCTCGAAAGGCCACTTCACGAAATCGCCCTGCATACCAAACATCGACGTGCCCGCGACCTCGCTGGTACCGTAGAGTCGGCGCATGTCACGCTTCGTGCGCAACTCAGCAAGTTCGAGATTGCCATTTGATTCTATGTAGTTACGCGTCCAGTGCTGTTTCCAGTCCGTGACAAGACCGGCACCGAGCTGACTGTCCACCGCCAATTCCGGGTTGATCGTGCCATCGTAGATCTTGGTGATCAGGTCCTCGGCCGTGAGTTCCTGCGCCTTGAATTGCTCGTTGGCCGCTGTCCGCAACTGAGTGATGTTCGGCGGCGCCTCAGTGCTGCGTGCGTTGAAAACCGCCCGTGCCGCGGCCTCGGGGCTTAGCCCGTCCCGCCGGAGATCTTGGTAGTCACGCACGAAGCCCTTGAGCTTTGTGCTACCGTCGACACCGTCGAAAGCGCGACCCGATGCAGAGAAGAGTTGCGATGCAAACTCGAGTGTCGCCGCAAACTCCCTCTGATCCGTGCTATGAATTCCCGAGACGGCAGTCCGAACTGCCGTACGATCAGCAATACCGGTACGTTTGGTCAGCTCCACCGCACGTTCGGGCGATCCTATAGCCAGATCGGGCAGGGTATCGGGATCGGTAGCCAGCGCGTCCACGGCCTTGCGGTCGTCCGGATCTCGTTCATTGAAGCCGTTCGGCCCCATGCCGGCCTCAAGCCGTAGGCGTCCGGATCGCAAGGCGTCGTTCTTGCCCCGCTGAGCGCGCCCGAAGATGGTCAGCTCATTCTTGTGCGCCGTCGTCAGACCGTCGAGATTGTCGATCTGATCGTCCGTGATGCTGTTCGGGTCTTGGAGGATCAGCCGCTTGACCTCATCACGCGTGCTGGTGCTGGCCGCTTCGACCGTGCCAGTACGGATCTTGTTGACCCGGCCGGTGACGCGATCGACCCACTTCGGGCCGACCTCGACGTTGTTCATCACCTTGGACGAGCCCATCTTCTGGGTAGCCCAGCGTTTCAGCCAAGCCACGTCTTTGCCGCGCAAGAAGGGATTGGCCTTCATCTTCTTCGCCGGGATGATCGTCGCGAGCGGGGTGTCGTCGGCAACGCTCAACACCTGCACCGCGCCGCCGCCCTTGGCGCCAGGACCAAGAAAATGTGCTAAATAGACGTTCCCCGCGGTAGGCTCGATGCCAGCCGCCTTCAAAGATGCAGCATTTTCCTCCACATAGCGGGCCGTCATCTCGCGCGATAGTGTCGGGTCCTTACGGAGCGCGAGAAGCTGGGCTCGGGTGCGCCGCCGCGCGAGCTCGGGATGATATCTGTTCATCATCTCGAGCCACGTACTCTCGATGAACTGCCCCAGGCCGGTAGCGGTGGAGCGCTTGTTCTTGGCTCCCGCCTTGCCGCCGCTCTCGACCTGGATGATGCGGTCCACAATGGTGCCGCCATTCTTGGTCACGCCGCGCGCCTCGCCGGCCGCGGCCTCGGAATAGCCACCCACCAACCCGAGCGCACCTTTGAAATCGCCCTGAAGCGCCATGCCGACAGCTGCCTCTTCAACCAGTCGGTTGCGCATCTCGGCCCGGAGAGCGCGCTTCTTCGACGCAGGAATGTCAGCAGTTTCAACGAGTTGGTCGATACTCTTGACCTGCTCTTCGAGGATCGTCGGGTCGCCACGCACCGCCAAAGCGCTGCTATTCATTTGGTTGGTAACCTGCTCGGTGAAATACTCACGCGCTGCCGTGCGCTGGCTATTGAAGGCCTTATCCGAGATCGAGTTACGCAGCGTGCGCAGCTTGAGATCGACAGCCGCCTTCTGGCTGTCCGGCACCGTGGCGAAGAACGTCTTGGCGTTCGTGTCGAAAATGTTGAGCGTATTCGCTTCAAAGTCGCCCGCCGACGCGCCGTCGATATCATCGGTGCTCTCTGTGACATTTCGTCGCTGGTTGTGGGTGAACTCGAGAAGCCCCACTTGCGCGTCGAAAGCGTCACGCGTATTCTGGGTTTCTTCGATCTGAACGCCAATCTGAGTAATTGCCTCGGCCGCGCGTTTCAATGCCGGGCTGACAAAATCCTTCGGGGACGCGACACGCGTAACGACCTCCGATGCCTGCGAGCGACGAAGCACCTCGTCTTCGCGCGGGATGTCAATGCCCTGCGCGCGCGCCTGGGTCGTTACTGTAGGTCCGGGAAATGTCGGCATATTGCTCTACCCGTATAAGAAGCCAGTCGATGGCTGTTGTGGCTTGTTGAACCTGTCGAACAGCGAAGTGGCACCCGACAAAATATCCGTACCCACTCCGATGAAGCCCGCCAGTTTGGCACTCTTGGCCTGGGCCTTCTCAGCCTCCGCCGCGAGCGCAAAATTCTGGGCCCTGTTCTCGCCCATCGCCAGCTCTGTCGCGATATTGCGCGCCCCCGTCGCCTCGGTCTCGGCAACGATACTGGTCACCGATGGGTCGCCAGCGCCACCTACCGAAGCCGCCCGCGCAATCTGAGCAGATTGCGCCAAGTTCGCTTCACGCCGGCGCTCGCGGGCCCGCTGCGTGCCGATGGCGCGCGCTTCCTGCTCCTGCTTCTCAAGTTGCTGCTGTTGGAATTTGGACTGCGCCTGTTGCGCGCCCATCTGGGCAAGCGTGCCCACCGCGCTCATCGCGACTCCCAATATTGCAGTTATGCTCGCCATATCCAAACCTTGTCTTTGCCGATCACCTCAGAGGTCTCTTCAAAACCTAAACGATCGAGAAACTTTCGAGCGTTGGGGTAGGCCTCGTCACATACCGCGTAAAGCTCCTCAACGCCATGCTCCTGCAGTTCATGATTCAGAAAACGCCATATGCGTCTGAAAACCAGAGGAAACCGACCGGCTCCGCGGAGATCCATAAATGCAAAATAGCGGCCGTCATCTCCGAATACCACACCCGCTATGGCCTTGACCAGCTTACCGTCTTTGACGCAGTAGCCCGTCCACCAGGTTTCGAGCCCCGGAAGCTTGAAAAAGCGGATGAAATCTGTGTCGCTGGCCTTCGTGATCTCCGGCATCAATTCCCTCTTTTGATATGCCGGTACCTGATCTTCATGTAGGTGGTCGCGAGCACCTTCGGGCGGTCGGCTTTCGGCATCCGGTAGATGAATTCTGAAGTGTAGTTGGACGCCTGCCAGTAGCACGTCTGCACACTGCTGGTGACAAACGAGTAGAATATCTCGGCTGTCTCTTTCTGGCAGTCGGGCCTCGCCAGCCCAACGGCGCAAAGCAGTGCAACGCAATAAATCATCCTGCCATGTCCTTTGTCTTCATGCTCAACACGAGCGCCGAGATCGTAGCCGGGTACGGCGCTTTCATCTCTATGTTCACGCGACTGTCCGTCGACCACTCACCTGCGAATGAAGTGGCGTCATAGTTGTAGGCCGCCAACACATCTGTACTTGTGAGGGCTTCGCCGCGCAGCTCCTGCCGGATCTTGCGCAGATCGCGAGAGGTGAACGATTTGCCTATGCGAATACCTTCGAGCATGACGTCGTTCATGACGATGCCCAAGTGCGACACGCGTTTGCGCTGCGTGAGCGCAGTCCCGAGCTCGGAACCGTAAGCCAGGTCGGTGGACGTCCACTTGCCGGTGTAAGGCAACCCAACCACATAGTCCACCACCGCAGTGGTGGTCGTAATCGAGCCGCTGGAAACGGTCAGCATGGCGCTTTGGTCGGCGATAACCGCGCCGTCCGCCCAGACAATGACCTGCTCGCCTTCGAGATGGTCGAGGCCGGAAATCGTGGTCGACGACGCCTGAGTACCCGTGACGAAGCTGTCCGCCATCAGGTTCTGATTGCCGCCCAGCGCGCTGCTGAGCGGCGCCATCTCTTCCAAGTAGCGAACGGTGGAGCTGTCGATCGTACGCTGAACGAGCGCGAAGACCCGATCTTCACCATTAGCTGGTAGTATACCGATATCCTCGATCGTACCGCCTGGCAGCACAACCCGCGTCCACGCGAGAACCTCTTCCTCTATCTCGTACACCAGCACGCGTGCTTCGCCGTTAGCAAGCAGGAACCAAATCCGTGTATCCGGATAGCGCTGCACGGCCAACCTGGTCACGCCACCGCCATCCAGGATCTCGCGATGGAACTTGGTCAGCTCGAAAGAGAAGTAGTCATTTCGATTTGGGTCGTAAGCAAACCGGTAAGCGCGTTGGCTGGAGCGCTGGACGTAGATCGCCTCGCTGTCGATCTTGGCCGTCGCCAGGTCCACACTCCCGCGGGTGGAGGCGGTACGTGGCACGAAATTACCCGCCGTGATCGGCTCGTCGAACGATGAAGCGCGAATAGAAATCTCAGCCGTGGTGGTGCCCGCAGCCAGCCGCTGAAGCCCCTCCAGCCATAATATGCCGTCGGTCGTGTCTGCGCCGATCGAACGCACCACCGGTGCGCTGTCGCCAAGGTCCTCATCGGATTGATCGTCATACTTATTGAAAGCATCTGACGCAGACCCGTATACCCTGTTACCTCGGCCCCACCAGAGCCGGCCGTCGAAGAAGCTAACCGAAGTCGGCCACCCATTCCTGTCCGACCAAGTTCCGCGGTCCCATTGGGTCGTGGCTGTCGTCTCCGCGAGCGGCGTCAACACTTCAACTTCGAGGGTGCTCTCGTCAGTAAACTCGAGTACACGCACAATGCCGCGGGTGACACCGCCTTCATAATCCAACTGAACTTCGGCCGTGCCACTGCTGAGTGAGACGGCACGCCAACGATAATAGACAATGGAGTTGTTGAGCCCATCGTTGAAGTCGGTTTTGGTTATGTTTGAAGTGAATTCTTTGAAACTCGAATGATCGTTGTCGTTGCCGATTGAACGATCAAGCGAAATCGTACCTGTCCATGTACCCGTGATGCTGTAATCAAATCGCCGGTCGGTCCCGCCAGAACCGGTGACCACGATGCTGGAAGAGTTCTGTCCGCCGGCTGTAAGAGATGCTTCAACAAACTGCGAGAAATGGATCAGTCGATATAGCGAACCTACGTCGTCTGCCGAGAAAATAGGCTCGTTCGCGGTTAGAGTGCCGTTTCCTGATTGTACGCTGCATGTGAGGGACACACTCTCGTCGGGCAGGAGATCGAAAGGCCCATCGGGAACCTTGTAACGCACCACGGACCACGAGGTCTGGCCGCGCCGCTCAACGCGACGCTGTTGTTTGCTAGATGACGCGACAAAAAGCACGTCTCCAGATTGATCATATTTCAAGCTACTGAGTTCCGAAGTCGCCCACGGGTGCTCGACAAGTATATCGCCGGAGCTCGCTATCTCGCAGCTGTCGACTTTTGCTTCCTTGTTCTCGGGGTTTTGTAGTTCGACATAGATGGTGGTGACAGTGTCGCCTGGCGTGAACGCCAAGCTGTGAAAACCCTCTTCGAGATCGGTGTAAGAAATAAGCTCCTCACCACCGGCCGTCGTGCCAATATGCAGATGGATAGGCCCGACAGCCACATCTATTTCAATGGCGTGCTCAACCGTGTCATCAACACCGGAAACGGTCACCGCCTGCCGGGCGATAGCTGTCGCCGCGCCGGTACCCGTGAGTACGAGGAACCCGCCAGAGACAGCCGCCGTGGCCCCGACATCACTCTCGTCCGTCCACCCCGTGAAGACGCTGAAATCGCCCGAAGTTATGGCGGTCGACACCGAGGCGCGCGTCAGATATGCGCTGGTATCAGCGTCAAAGACCCGCATGCCATCCGACGAGAAATGAAGCAGCGCATTCTCTGTGCTGCCCTTGATAAACTCCAGAAAGATGTTGTCGGCCTCGTTAACCGGCGCAGTAGCCTTGTAGCCAAAGCCGCCG